>JACCDP010209920.1_pt1 | contig 24431 bp, 34 predicted proteins | sample 7445841 | NCBI WGS metagenome assembly JACCDP01 (sample SAMN15323441, study PRJNA562643) | freshwater metagenome | isolation source: river surface water | place: USA:Blue River Watershed | collected 2017-08-17
CAATCGCACATTGGTATAACTACAAAAAAATCATTAGAGACCGCTTCAGCTAGAATCGTTCAGAGAATGATTAAAAAAGGAATTTTTAAGTCGTAAATGTATGCTAGATTCCTGTTACTCGCTTCAGCTTTGCTGTTCTCATCTGCCTTATTCGGGCAGATGAGTTATTCTTATACTGATCCGTGTACTGGAATTTTAAAAACTATAACAGTACCATCTAATGGTATCACAGTGACATACTACGGTCAAATCAATACCTTCCAAGCTAGCGATTTTTATAATGGGACATTCGAAACATGGGCACAAGGAGTATATGGGTCTTTTGGGGGCAGTAATCCTTGTGCCTCTGTTGTTGGTTTGCCTACCGGAATTAATATTGCTCAGGGCACTACTCTAAATTTTATAAGCATAGTTAATTCTCTAGATGCGATTCAGGGATTAGCCAGTATGACAAGTGGATCTACTAATATGTTATCTGGAGTTCAAAGTGCAGGCAATGTAAGTACTAATAAAAATGATAAAGATGGAAATAATTCAAGCTCCAACACTAATGGGAGTGGCGGTAGTAATAATGGGTCTCAGGGCGGCAATTCTACTGGCAATGGCCAAGGTGAAGGGCAAGTAAATCCTAATCAAGGAGGAAATTCTGGTTCCGGCGGCTCAGGTACTGGAAGCTCAGGTACTGAAGGTTCGGGTGGATCTGGAAGCTCTGGTTCAGGTACTGAAGGCTCGGGTGGATCCGGGTCTAACGGTTCCGGTAGTTCTGGGTCTGGGAGCTCAAGTACTAGCTCAGGTTCAGGCGGAACTGGTTCTGGGAATGGTTCTACAACTGAAACACAACCAGAAGAAGGTGGAGGAAAAACAAATATCTTAGGATCATCAGTTTCTTCTTCTCAAAATTCTACATCAACATCTAAGGGCGGAAGTGTTTCAAGTAAAAATGGAAATAGGCCTAGCGTAATAGCAAGTAGTGATTTTGTTGGATTTAACTTCAAAAACTCTGATGTTTCATACGGAGGTAAAGTCACTGCAGGATATACTGCACTGAGATGGGACGGAGCTAGATCTTATGGAATTTTAGCAGATTATACATCAGCAATTAAAGGCCCTAATATTAGTGGATTTTATGCATTTATGCATAAGAAAAGAATAGACTTAATTTCAACCTCAGTAACATTAGGTTTTGATACTAAGCCTACTTTATATGGTACTTTGGCTCTAGGGCAGATGTGGAGTTTTGGAAAGCAGAAAAAGGCTAAAGCTCTTTATATGTTAACAGCTTCTTCAGGTTCAGTTTATGGAGAACCTTTTCTAGGCACCGCAGCAATAGCTGGAGCAATGTATGATATGAAAATTGGCAAAAGGATAGAAATAAAGATGATGGGCCTCTATGTTTACGCTCCTTATGTTAGTTATTATAATGACATTCTTTTGAAATCTCCACATGTAGTTCTTCCGATAATAGGAACAAACATTGGTATAACCAAGAAATTTAAAATAAACATCAACGGTGGTGGTGCTTGGGCAATTAATGAAAATGCTCTAAATTACACCGTGATGATGGGTACGAGATTTCTGTTATGAAAATAAGATCTGTAATATCAGCATTTTTTATATGTTTGAGTAGTTTATCTTATTCTCAAACATTTACATATTCAGGTTACGTTTATAATGCAAACGGCTCAGGAGCTGTAAATGTTCCAGTAAAGCTTTATAAAAGAACAACACCTACACTAACTGGATTTACATCGCAGACTAATTACAATGGTCACTCATACTACAGATCGACTGGTAGTTCTACGTGGCTTAATGCTAAATCTGCATGCGAAAGTATGAACGGTCACCTAGCTACCGTATCTAACTCAGCAGAAAACAACTTTTTATATAATACATGGCCTTCTGGTTGGATAGGCTATTATCAAGACAGAGTTAGTGGATATACATATTCCGAAGCAGGCGGGGGTTTTAGATGGACAGAAACGCAAGTTACAGACGGATTAGCAGCCGACTATGATGTTTCGTCCTATTCTACGGGAACAACTCTAACTGATATCAAATCTTCAATCAATGCTACTTTATACAACTCACCTACATATTCAAGTACCGGCGGAAAATACCTATCATTCAATGGTTCAAACCAATATGCAATAACGAGTAATCTATCATCCAAACTAACCAGTACTCCTATATCAGTAGTAGCTTGGATATATCCAACTGGTAATGGAGTAATAATGTCAGAACTTAGCTCTGCAAGCACAAGTTCTGGTTGGCACGAATCTGTTATTGAGATTACAGGATCAAACACATTGAGAGTTGGGTTTTGGAATGGGACTGGTATTACTCAGCTAAGTACTTCAATTACTTTAAATGCATGGCACATGGTCTGTATCACGTATGATGGTACCACACTAAAGGGATATTTGAATAATGTTAATTTTGCAAATACAACATTTACTCGTCAAGCAGCAGTTACGCACAGCGGAACCGGAAATCAACATTTTGCATTTGGTTTATCAGATGCAACTAATATGGGACATGGTGGATATGGAGCTTTTCGTTTAGGAGATATCCAATTTTTTAATAGAGCAATAACTGTAGATGAAATTGATAGAACTTACAATCTATATGCGTATCGATATAAAACAAATCAATTCACATATTGGAATGGTGGTGAACCAAACAATTCGGGCAACGAAGACTATACACAATTCGTATCATCGGGAAGATGGAATGATTTAGGGACTTCGAACTCATTACCTTATGTAATTGAATTCGACTATATCGTAACATTTACACCTTGGGTTTTACATCAAACTGTTTATACAAATTCATCGGGATACTGGAGTATAAGTCAGTCAACAAATCCAGCAACTGAATGGTATATTCAAATTGATGTAGTGAATCCGATAAGTTCTCTGCTACAGACAGATTTAACATCTGCAGGAAATATTATTTTAGGTCAGTCGCCAAAAAGTCTCTATTGGAATATGTACGATGTGAATAATGATGGAAGAATAACAATATCAGACAAATATTATATCAGTGCTAAAAAACAGGGGATTTTTACCAGTTGGATCTCTACACAACCTTCTGCTCTATATACAACTTCTCAATATAGTGCTTTATTCAACGGAACAACTAACCAAAAATCTACGTATCCAGGTTCGAGTTCATATACAATTAATTCTCCAGTGAGCGGAGGATCACTTAATTTGTATATAATAGCACCCGGATATGCAGGACAAGTAAGCTATTAAATTATGAAAAAACTTTTATTTTTACTATTTTTATTGCCTCTGGCATCTTTTGCACAAACAGCAGAATGCGTTTATGTAGATTCAGTTTATTCGACTGCGAAATTTAAAGATTTAGCCAAGAGGGATATTAGATTCGGTGTAAAGCAGATGACAGAAGATATGTTATCTGAAAAATTCTGCATTGCTGCAACTGGAAAAGATGTTAATGTAGAGGTATTCTTTTTTGGTTTACCTAAAACAACTCTTAGAATTGCAGGAATAGAAAAAACAAATCAAATTACGCAGGTCGGTGTACGTCTTTACTATAAAGGTAAAGTGTATGAAGGTTATGGAGAATCTGATACAGAAATCAGAACAGTAATGTTAGAAGTTGTAGAAGGTTCTATACCTTTTCAGAAAATGACTGTATCTTCTGCGCTTAAAAAAGCTATTGAAGAATGCATATCAAAAATACAATAATTTGGTTCTTTTTTCTCGTATCTTCCAGTGTATTCGGACAGATTAAAATTCCAGATGCCGGTGACGGATGGAAAGCTAAAGTAGATTCAGCAGTTCAGCTGATAAAGGAAACTGATACTACAGTTTATAAAATGCTGATTGAAAACTGTAAAGAAGTTGAATTTATTCTTGCTCCGTATTCTACTACTCAGCCTCCACATATCATTGCAATTTCAGTAAATGATATGAAATTAAATTCAGTGAATAATATTGCAGCAGTTCTGGTACATGAAGCTTATCATCTTTTCATTTTCTCAAACTTAGATATTGAAAATGTAAATGCAGAAGAATTTGTTTGTTATTTACTCGAATATAACTTTTTATGTAAGCTCACATATGTGGAAGATTGGTTATTCAAGAATACGATGAACCAGTTATTCTTGTACGAATCTCTTTTGAATAAATAATAAAATGAAACATATACTACTCTCTTCTCTGCTTTTTCTTAGTTCTGCTCTGTATTCACAAACCGATAGCGTAATTTCTAAATATGAATTTAAACTTACGGGTGTTCTCAATAGTGTAAATGGATCTTCTCGAACAACTTTAAACATGAATGCTAAAAATAGTATTCAATGGAAAAAATTCGAATCAACTGTTTCTACAGATTATCAATTGATATCAGATGAAAATGTTAATTCAGTGAACGACTTTACGGTAAGATTACAACCTAGAGTTGTTGATAAGAAATATTCGATTTTTTCTTTTGGGCAGCTTTCTTCTCTGGAATCTAAAAAGATTTCTCAACGTTTCGAAGGTGGTATCGGGGGCGGTAGAAATTTATTCGAAAAAGATTTTTTCAAAGTTAATCTTTCTTACGCAGTTCTCTACTACAATAACAACTTCCAAGATTTAACAAATAGAAATGGTTTGAGACATTCTCCAAGATTAGTGGTGTGGGGAGATTTGAAGAAATACAATTTAAGCTATCAATTCGAGACTTATTATCAGCCGAGCACTTCAGACTTAAGCGACTTTATATACCGTTCTAAATTTGTAACAGGATTCAAAATATCCGATAAGTTTTCTATTACATTAGACTATTCAACTTGGTTTGAATCATATTTTATAGTAGGGGCTCGAAATGATGTTAAAACTTTCACAGTAGGAACTACATTTAAACTTTAATGCTGAACACAAATCTTATAAATTTCGATGATTATTTAGATGATTACGAAGATCTTCTGGTAAATAAAGAAGACTATTTTGCTTTCGTAAGAGCTCTGACTGAAAAGAACTACAACATTTTTTATGAATCTGTTAATCCAAAGAAATTAAAAAGAGGATTTAAGAATAATCACATCGATCATATGTTTAGTGTATCTGAAGGTTTCAAGCAAAAAATTAATCCTTTTCATATAGCTCATCCCTGCAATTTACAAATGTTAAAAGCCCGAGATAACAAAAGAAAGAATTCAAAGTGTGATCATTCATATGAAGAATTACTAGAGAAAATACAAATTTTTGAAGAGGATATATAAAAAAATCATACAAAAATGGAATTACAATCGTACGAAGATTTTCTTAATGAAGCACAAGACAGAAAGCTTTCTTTAGCTCAAGAGACTATCCAAAAGAAAAGAGCTCTTGAAGATAAAAAAGATCAATTGCTTAAAAAGCTGAAAGATGCAAATGACAAAGATGATGCTAAATCGGCCAGAGCTGCTAAATTGTTAAAATTACAAATCAAAAAGATAGAAAATCAAATTGAAATTCTATTAATTGATGAGCAGATCAAAGAAATGACAAAAAAATAAGAATAAAAATGGTTTTGAAAATAGGTTCAAAAGGTCCTGAAGTTAAAGCACTTCAAGAAAAATTAGGAATCGCAAATCCCGATGGAGATTTCGGCCCAAACACCGAAACAAAATTAAAAGCTTGGCAGAAAGCCAATGGTTTACTTGATGACGGTGTTGCAGGTCCTAATACATTGGGAAAACTAGGAGTAGTTGTAGAAGCAGCTCCGGCACCAATTCCTTCAGGCGGTCCTATTGATCTTGCAAAACTAAAAGGTCATATTCCAGATGCAGTAATTGCACAAATTCCTGTTATCATGGAGAAATTCGCAATTAATACACCTTTAAGACTTGCTCATTTCTTGGCTCAATGCGGTCATGAATCTGGTGGATTTAAAGCAGTTCAAGAAAATTTAAACTATGGAGCCAAAGGTCTTCGTGGTATCTTTGGAAAATATTTTCCAACTGATGCCAAGGCTCTTGAATATGAAAGAAAACCAGAAAAGATTGCCAATTTAGTTTATGGTAACAGAATGGGTAACGGCCCTGAAACTTCAGGTGAAGGTTACAAGTTTAGAGGTAGAGGTTATATCCAGTTGACTGGTAAAGATAACTATACTGCATTTGCAAAATCAATCGGAGAAGATACAGTTGCAAATCCAGATCTAGTTTCTTCTAAATACCCTCTGGCTTCAGCTGCTTGGTTTTTCAGTAAGAACGGATTAAATGCAATTGCCGATAAAGGGGCAGATGATGCTACAGTAACTGCAGTAACAAAAAGAGTTAATGGTGGAACTATTGGTTTGCCAGATCGTATTAAACATTTTAAAGAGTACTATCACCTTTTAGCATGATAAAAAAATTCGAAGATTGGTTATTTGAAGCTGAGATTAGAGAACTTACATCTGATTATGTAGGTTCTAATCAGCGACGTCCAATCTCTTTCGATTCTTGGGATCGTAGAAGAAAAACTTTCAACTTTACAGCTGAAGGAAATTCAAATTATCAACTCAAATTAAGAGTTGATGACTATACAAAACTATCTAGACTCAAGGGCACTGTAAAGGAAAAACTTGAATTAGCTCTAGAAGGAGATGTTAGCCTTTTTTGCTCATGCCCATCTTTCCGATATAATGGATATATGTACATGGCAGATCAGTTAGCTTATGGAATTAAAAATCAACCCCTTTTTCCAGAAGTCAGAAATCCTCAATTAAGAGGAACTGTATGCAAGCACCTCTATCAGTTGATGGAAACTCTTGAAGATTATGAACCTAGAATGATTCAAGAAGTTGAAGAAACTCTTAGAAGAGAAAAAGAACAGAGAAGATAATGGAAAGACAAAGATGGAACTCCCTACAAGAATTTGGTAGTTATGTTTACCAACAAGCTATCAGCAAGAAAAGTCTAAATGATATTTGTAAAAGTCATTGTAGCGGAACTGCAAAAGGAAAGGTAGCATCTGCAAAATCGGATGGATTTACTCTACATTTAGTAACAACAAATCTTAGTTCTGTTGCACAAGAGTATTTAGATAATAACACAAAATCTATTCAATTACCTTCAGATCCCGGATCGGTTGATTGCAGTGGGGCAATTGGTGTTGAGTTAACTATTCACAATATAGATTGGTCTTATTCGAAATATGAAGTTCACACGCAACAATCTACAAGTTTTGATATCAGTGGTAGTGGTGAATATGAAGGAGCTACACTAAGTGGAGACTATAATCAGCAGAACGGAAAGCAAACTGACAATGTTGATGAAAACTCTACATACCGAGAAAAAACAATGACAATCACTATTCAACCTTACGCTGGTGTAGTTTCATTCTATGTGAATAACTATCTATGTTCGGATGAACCAAGCCTTGATGTTGATTATGATTTTGACACAATTAATATTGGAGCAACCTGTCAATATAAAGACAGCGTAACTGGAGTCTCCTTTTTAAGTGGAAAGAAAGAACATTATGATTATACGTTTAAACTTAGCGATCTAGGCATAAACGGAAGTATTGTAATTTCAACCCCATGTTTATTCAATGTGAATTATAAAGACGAGTGGCCTAGTTGGGAAATTTCCCAAAAATCTTAATGAAACTTTTTATTTCTGCGTTATATAAAGATATATAGTTCTTTAGCATACGCCTTCTTAGCTCAACTGGTAGAGCAATTGATTTGTAATCAATAGGTTGTCGGTTCGATTCCGGCAGAAGGCTCCATTCGGAGGTTTGGCAGAGTTGGTCTATCGCGTCAGTCTTGAAAACTGAAGGCCGGGAAACTGGTCCGGGGGTTCGAATCCCTCAGCCTCCGCTCTTTGGAGAGTAATCCCTGACGGTGATGGGGCCCGCCTGCTAAGCGAGGTGTTCGGGTAAAACCGAATTTGGTTCGACTCCAATGCTCTCCGCTAAATTTTATCAAAATGTCAGAAAAAATCATTATCAAAGTTGAATTAGAAATTGAAGGTCAAAAAGCTTCTGCTAACATGGAGTACGATACTTATCAGGATCTCAAAAAATTTCATAACACCGATCCTCTGGACGACATGATCTCAGTATTAAGAAACGAAATCGAGAGAGGTATATGAAAAAGCTGCTGCTAGTAGAATCACAATCTATAGGTGACAACATTGCAGCAATTCCATATTTGGACATGTATCGAGAAGAGGGTAAAGAATTGTATGTCGCAATCAATGATAATCTTATCCCATATTTTGAAAAAGAATACCCTCTAACAAAATTTGTTTCTAGAGATTATAGAGCTGATGACACTCTAGTACTATCTTATGATTTTAATCAATCTGTACAGGGTGGATATGCAGCTCAATTAGGATTTAATCCTGCACCGTATATTAGACCTAGAATGACACCCCCGAGAGGGATTAGACCTATCAAGTCTAAGTATGTGACAATTGGAATCCACTCAACTGCTCAATTAAAATATTGGAATCATCCGAACGGAATCAAGAGTCAACCCGAATCGACGAATTGGAACGAGCTCTGTGGAATGTTAAGAAAATCCGGATATACTCCAGTAGTCGTAGAAAGAGATGAAATGTTCGGAGTACCACCTTTTAGAAATGGAATGCCGACAAAAGCTAACAAGAAATGGGGACAGTCTTTCGCAGAGTCGATGAATCTTATTAATCATTCTGAATTTTTTATAGGGATATCTTCAGGAATGTCTTGGGTTGCTCACGCAATGGGAAAACGTGTGGCAATGATAGCAAATTTTACTGAGGATTGGAATGAATTTGATCTTTCTCTTCCAGACTATAAGAGAATTACAGATAAATCGGTATGTCACGGATGTTGGAATAAAATCAATATAGATCACGGATTTGATCCAGGAGATTGGTATTGGTGTCCAAAGAAAAAGAATTTTGAATGTCATACTTCAATTACATCAGAAAGAGTTTTCGAAGAAATTAAAGATTGGTTATGAAAGGAATATTGGAATTCGATTTACACGAAGAAAGACTTGAATTTGAACAAGCAGCAAATGGTCATAAATGGGTATATGTCTGTTGGAAAATGGATCAATATCTTAGATCTAAAACCAAATATGCACCAGATAGTATGCCGAAGGAAGTCTATGATGAGTTAGTGAAAGCGCGAGATGAGCTGAGAGGTTTTATGTCTCAGCAAGGTGTAGACTTTAATGAATAAAAAAGCCCGATGAAAATCATCGGGCTTCGAATTGTTTTTAGAATTCTTATTTGATATCTGTAGATTCAATCAAGGTATATGTAAATGAATTACCGTGAATGTCTTTTGACTTTCTAATGATCGCCATGAATGCATCAAAATCAGCAGACTTCTTAAACACTTGACAACCTTCTGACCAGTTTTCTACATAAGTAGAATCAGCTCCAGCTTTGTGAATGTTAATTCCAAAGATACCTTCTGCGATCTTATTCTCATCGTATTCCATATCTTTATCAGCATCGCGGTAAACTTTCACATTTTTAGCTTGCTTTAGAGCTTCATATTTACCCTGGTGAAGACCTATGGCATGTGATCCTCTATATTGACCTTCAACTAAACGAGCAACTCCAGCTGCATTGTGATATTCCATCACTCCCTTTTTTCCAGGATCGGTAGTTGCAGGCCATTCGTGATATTTCCAAACTCCACCTTCTTTATAGCTTAATGTTAATACATCATCAAATGCATTTGTAACCTTTTGACCAGTTGCAGAGTTTCTCACTCCTACAATATTTACATCAAACCCTTTGTTGTTAGCGTCTTCAAAATAGACGTAACCTTTTGCTTTTACTGCAGTTTCAATCTGTTCTCTTGTATAACTCATAGAATTTTTTATTTTATTTATTGAAAAGTAAACTTTTTTTATATTTTTTTTCTCTTTTCATGAAACTTTATTAAATTTGCATATATATAAAAAACAAATAAAAATTAAACGTTCTTTCTTTTACAAAATAACCAACTTCTGAAGCGGCTTTTTGAGATACTTCATACATATATGCTACAGAAGATTAAACCTGGTTCGCTAGGTTTAATCGATAAAAGTCTACTTATCAGGTCTTTTTAAAAAAATTAGATATCGGATCGATCTGGTCTAGAAATAAGGATACGATTAGCCACCGTAAGTGGGGACACTCAAAGAGGAAATTCTCAGATACGGTTTTTTTAAATACATTTACCGAAGCGGTAAAAAGAGTTACTTCATATCCAGACACGAAAAAACACTCTTTTTTAATATTCTCGGAAAATCTTTTAAAAGGCCTATCGAGAAATCGGTAGGCCTTTTTTGTTTTTAGAAACTTTTAAATTTAAGTATATGTCAAGATTAAGCAAACATTCAACCAAGAAAGCAGTAGAAACTAGAAAGTTTTCTGAAACTGCAGTAGAAAATTTTATGGGAGGAACTTCCTATGAAATGTCACCTTTACAAGCTCTTAGAATTGTAGCGGCAAGCTCAATCTTCGGAGAGCCTCAGTACTACAGAGATGGAATCGATTCGAAGAAAACTATCTCTAATCACATGACTTATCGCGAATACGATATTTTTAGTTCAATGATGGGAGAAGTCAAATCTGCAGATGAAATTTTTGTTTCTCTGGTAGATACTGCTCTAGATCACGACTTCAAAGGAACTCTTGATCTTGCTCTTGAACTAAGAACTGAGTATTTCATGCGTTTGAATCCATCTGTGATTTTTGTTAGAGCTTCAGTTCACAAAAACAGAGTATCTTTCAACCAAGAGAATCCAGGTTATATGAAAGAAATTGGTAAAAAGATCGCAATTAGACCTGATGATCTTTCAAATCAATTTGACTATTTTGTTTACATGAATGGTTCTAAAAATGGACTTTCTTCAGTAGTTAAAAGAACTTGGGCTGAAAGACTAGAAGAATATTCTAGATATCAATTGAACAAGTACAAAGGAAAGAAACTTATCGACTTAGTCAGAATTTCTCATGCCAGCAATGATAACATCACTGAATTGGTAAAGACTGGAACTTTGAAAGTAGAAGAATCTGAAAAAACTTGGGAAAGCTTAAGATCAGAAGGAAAGAAATGGGAAGAAATTCTTTCTACTATCAAAATTCCTCACATGGCTCTTTTAAGAAACTTGCGTGGAATCTTTACTGAAATCGAAGATTCAGTCAAAGCAAAAGAAGTATTGAATCAATTAAAAGCCGGTGTAGAAAAAGGAATGCAATTTCCTTTCAGATATTGGTCAGCTTACAATGCGATCAAGAGTTCAGGTGCAAATCATCAAGGAATGATTTTAGACGCTCTTGATGAATGTATGGATATCGCAGTTAAGAACATGCCAAAACTTGACGGTAAGGTAATGTCTCTTTGTGATAATTCAGGTTCGGCTAGAGGTACAATGAACAGCGAATATGGTTCTGTTCAAGTTTCAACTATCGCAAACCTTTCAGCTCTTATAACTGGAATGCAATCAGATGAAGGATTTGTAGGAGTATTCGGCGATAGTCTTAAAACACAACCAGTTTCAAAAAGAAACGGACTTTTAACCCAGTTGAAAGAAGTCGATAAACTGGGAAATAATGTAGGTGGTGGAACTGAAAATGGAATCTGGATGTTCTGGGATAACGCCATCAAGAATAAAGAGCATTGGGACACTGTATTCATCTATTCGGATATGCAAGCCGGGCACGGCGGTCTTTTTGGAGTTAACTCTAGAGAGTATGCAGACTTCATTCACTCAAAGGGAGGCTCTTACATTGATGTACTTGCTCTTGTAAGAAAATACAGAGAAACGGTAAACTCTAAAGTGAACGTATTCTCGGTTCAAGTTGCAGGTTACAACAATCAAGTAATTCCTGAAAACTTGTATAGAGGAGCAATCCTTGGAGGTTGGACTGGAAAGGAACCTTCTTACGCTAAAAGTATTATCGACACTTGGAATCAAATCGAATCTAAGTAACCTTTCTATCAATCAACGACTAAGCCGCAGAAATGCGGCTTTTTTGTGTTTTACAGCTAATGATATATAATAAAATCTCACTATGAAACTGAACAAATTTTCTGAATTTATGGGGTCAATTCAAGAGTGGCCTAAAATGGTTTACGGAAATCCTCTGAGATATCAAAAGACTTTGATGGATAACGGTTCAGACTCTTTGGTTAAAGCACAAAGAAGTGGCTTAATGAATTCTTGGATGGAAATGAATCCCCCAGATCAACACAAGATCAGAGAAGAGTTTACCAACTTGATGAAAGTTTCTGAAAATCTGAGTGAAGATGATAAGAAGTTTATTGAAAAATCAGAAGAAGACTTAGTAAAAATCTTTCATGAATTTTTAACTGCAAATCAGAAAGAAGATACGTATGCGGAAATATTTGGAGTAACCTTTGAAATGGACCCAATTACTTTTATCCTGAAATATCACTGGAACTATCCAAGACCTTTTCAGTTAGCATATTACTATGGAGTTCCTTTTTACCCAGAACAAGCAAGTAATGCAAGCTCTCCTTCATACCCATCAGGTCACACTATAGATTCATATGTAATCGCCCTTCTGTATGGTAAAAAATATCCAGAACTCGCAGAAGATCTCTTAAAGCTTGCAGAAAAAATATCTTATACCCGTCAGCAGGGCGGACTTCACTACTTCTTTGATGCAGAAATAGGTAAAAAAATCGCAAAAGAGGCGGTTGCTCTCGAAATAATTAAATTATGATACTCAATTTTTCTCAATTTATCGCGGAAAAGAAAGACACTCCTAAACCAAAAGGAGCTCCAGACTGGCATGATTCTGATGCACCGGATGCGGAAGGCAGATTCAGAGATCTCGGGATTAAAGATCTTGCAGCGTGGCTGATTAAAACTCGTAAAGGTGATGTAAAAAGAATTTCAGGCTCTTTAACTCAACAAATTGTCTTTAACAGAAAGGATGATCCTGAATATGCCGAGAAGATGGAAAAAACTCGCAAAGAAGTTTATAAACAACTTGGTAGAGAAGATCTTTTAGAATCTTTTTCAGACAGATTTACTAAGAATCTCTATGTGAATTTAGATCACAAAGACTTGAGAGAATTTGAAGATGAGATATTCAATCTTATACAAACTGCATATTCTGCTAAGGGTGGTAATTTTGAAATTCAAAAGCCTGTAGATTTAAGAAATACAGATCTTAATTATTGGATTGCCGTTGATAGAGATGATGATCCTGAGGCAGATATCGTATTAGCAGGAAAGGAAAAAGAACATGGGAAGAAGATGACGATTCTAGGTCAGGATGGATCTCAAGAGTCTAAAAGAGGTGCTATCCAAAAACTGATAGACTTAATGAAGACTCGTGGATTTTATGCAGAAGTCGATCCAGATCTTGCAGCTAAAATGAAGGTTAAGCCTATCACCGATGAAAAGAAAATCAGAGATGTTGTAGGGAAAGATGATATAGAGATTAAGGGTAGTGGAGTTTATACTCGAAGCATTTCTGGAAAGAAAAAGGAAAAAGTCTTAATCGGTTTACCAAAATAACACAAAGATGAAAAACATATCAATATTCAGTATTTCCCTCAATTTAATTTTGATTATCGCTATAATCTACTTGATGATAGGGAATAAACACGAACCTGTAGATCTTTCAGGATATGAAAGAAAAATAGACTCTCTAAATTTAGCTTTAGATGCAAATAATAAAAAACTTGACTCTTTGTCTCAAGAAGAAGTTAAGTATGAAGAAAGTATTAATGTACTAAAGGGTGAATTGGAAAACTTAAAAGATAAAAATGAAAAACTTAAAAAACAACATGATCAAGAAGTTAGTGCTATCAATGCTATGTCTAACCGCGACGTTGCAACTTTATTCTCAGAAAGCTTTAAATGATACAAATTGTATTGTACCCTGTAATTCTTTAAGATCTGCTTTGATCTATAGATCAAATGCCGAAATGCAGATTACTATGTTAAAGGATTCTACAAAAATCTTAAACAAAATAGTTCTGGCTCAGGATTCTGCTATTCAGGTAAAGAATGTAAAAATCGAAACATTAGAGGACAACCAAACTATAATGAAAGAAAAAGAAGAAGAGCATATCAAAGCAATTGACAGCTACAAAACTTTATATTCTGAAGAAAAGAAGAAAAAGAAAATAGCATACGGAATTAGCGGCGGAACTCTTTTACTAAGCTTATTATTACTACTATGAAAATAAAACTATTCGAAGAATTTATCAACGAAAAGAAGGGAGACACTTATAGCTACGGTTGTGCCATGCTATATTTTGATTTTCCTCAAATGAAAGAAATCCACGATCAGATCGAAGAAGGTGACCTTTACACTGAAGAAGAAGATCGAACTTACGGATTAGAAGACGAGCCACATTGCACACTTCTCTATGGCTTGCATGAAGATGTTACTCTAGATCAAATCAAAGAAGTCGTAGGCAATTTTAATTTTGATAAAATGAAGCTGCATAATGCTTCTCTTTTTGAGAATAAATATGATGTATTGAAATTTGATGTACAGGGAGATTCTCTAAAGGAATGCAACGAAGCTCTAACTGATCTTCCGCACACTAATGACTTTCCAGATTATCATCCGCACGCTACAATTGCTTATATTAAGAAAGGAATCGGCGAGAAATATACCGAAATGCTGAAAGATAAAGAATATGAAGTAAAACCTACTTATGTTGTTTATTCAGAAGCTGACGGTACTAAGACCAAAATTGATATATAAAAAAACCAATTGAATATGCTTGCAAACGAACCGGGAGTTAGAATCCCAGAAACCCTACCCGCAGAAGTTATCGAAATTTTAGACAATAGAATTGCAGACGAATATACAGCTTATTACTTCTATAGAAATGCTGCAAACTGGTGCAAAAACGTAAACTACAAAAAAGCTGCAGCCTTTTTCGAAGCAGAAGCTACATCCGAATTAGAGCATGCATTAGGTATTCAAAACTATCTAACTCAGTGGAATTTGATGCCTGATTTGCCAGTTGTAGATACCAAACAAACTTTTACATCACTCATTGATATCATCAATAAAGCTTATGATTTAGAGTACGGTTTGTATCTTAAATATTCTGAAAACCAAAACTCACTATGTGGTGTAAACGCAGCTGTATTTAATTTCATTCAAAAATACACTGATATTCAAATTGATTCTGTAGCTGAATATTCAGACCTATTAAATGCTCTACAACTTATCAATGTAGAGAACAAATTTGATGTACTCTATTTTGAGCAAACTTATTTCTAATGAGTAAAATCATTATCACAGGTTCCAAGGGTTTCATTGGTTCAAATCTAAAGAAAGCTTTAGAGAACACTTTTGAAATTATTGAAATCAATGAAGATATATTTAACGGAGACTGGAGAGATTCAGTCTCCGTTAATTTTTGGTTAGATATCAAGTATGTTTTTCATGTAGGAGCATGTTCAGATACATTAGAAACTGATGTGAATTATATGATGACTCGTAACTATGAGTTTACTTGTCATCTATCCAATCTGTGTAAGTCGAGAGGAGTTCCTATGATTTATTCTTCATCTGCAGCAAATTATGGGACTAATGGAGAATATCCTTCCAACCTGTATGGATGGAGTAAATATGCTGCAGAAAAACATGTGTTACAAAATAGAGGAATAGCTCTTCGTTATTTTAATGTTTACGGTCCGGGAGAAGAGAACAAGGGAAAGATGGCATCTGTAGCTTTTCAGATGTATAAAAAGCACAAAGAAGGCGAAGAGATTTTTCTCTTCCCAAAGAAGCCAAAAAGAGATTTTGTCTATATCGAAGATGTAGTAAGAGCAAATATTTATGCTGGAGAACACTTCGATCAGTTATTAGGTAAATATTATGAAGTGGGTTCGGGTAAAGCAGAGGCCTTCGAGAGGCTTCTGGAAATACTCCAGATTCCTTTTCAATATACACCCGAAAATTTAATACCTAAGGGTTATCAGTTCTATACTCAAAGTTCCAATAAACTGTGGATGAAAGGTTGGACTCCTGAATTTAGCTTGGAAAGAGGAATGAACGAATATAAGAACTTTTTAGAAAAAAGTTTTTAAAAAATTTTTCGTTTTCGTTTTTTTGTATTATATTTAAACTATAATTAAAACAGCCACTATGTTCAATCAAGATGACGAAGAAGATTTCTTAGATGACATTTTAAGAAAAGCTCAACTCGAAGAGGAAGAAGAGATTGAGAAAGAAAGAATCAAGAACTTATTACACACAAGTGCAAATAAGTTTTACGAGGAAATAAGTAAAGACGAGAAAATTCTTACTCGAGATACAAGTATCGAAATAACAAGAAAAAAGACATTTTTGGAAAATATGCTTAACCTTTTTGTAGAATTTGAAGAATACGAAAAGTGCGCAGATGTACAAAGGTGGAAGCAAATGATCGAAAAAGATGTTAAACATACCCGAAGAAAAACTGAAAGAATTTGATGGACCTCTTCTAGAATCAGAAGAGGCTGTATACCCAGAAGATGTAACTCTTAGGGCATCTTATCTGACTCATATTTTCGAGGAGAACTTAAAAGAAGATCTTATAGATCCACAGCTCTTTTTTGAAGAGTTATGTGTATTTTTCATTACAGATTTTATTGAAGGGGGAGATTTTTCTTTTAGCATTGATACAATAGCAGAAATAAAAGCAAAATCTTTAGTCAGAACTGCTCTCAAAGATTTAAAAGAAGAGGGATTGATAGATTCAATTGACGATGAGACAGGTGAAGAAATAATTTTTCTCACTAAAGAAGGAGTCAAGTACTATAAAGACAATAATCTCGAAAAAGATGAGTAACATAGCCAAAAAAATCGAATCAAAAATTTTCTATGAAAATGGGCTAACCCTCCCGTATAGAAGAGACAAAAAATATGTCTTTACTAACGGTTGTTTTGATATTTTGCACAGAGGACACATTGAATCTCTTATCTTTGCAAAGTCTCAAGGTGATTTACTTATTGTTGGAGTAAATTCAGACAAATCAGTAGAACAACTTAAGCCTGGAAGACCTATCAATGGAGAATATGACAGAGCCTTTGCTCTCGCATCTCTTGAATTTGTAGATAGAGTTGTAATTTTTGATAAACTAGAGCCTACTCATTTAATTTTTAAAGTTAGACCTGACTATTTAGTGAAAGGAGAAGAATATAGAGGGAAGAGAATAGCAGGATCTGAATTCGCAGATAAAGTACTTTTCTTTCCAATGATTGAAGGAAAATCAACCACAGGAATAATTGAAAAAATCATCAAGACCCATGAAGAAGATCAGTATAGCGTTAATGATACTTTTGGCATCTAGTTGTAAACAGAAGAATCCAGAAGACAGATACAACAAATTTCCTTGCATCATCACTTCAGTCAAACATTATAGTACAGGAGAAATGAATACTCTACAGATAGATCCTATCTGGAAAGTTAGTACTGAGTGTGGAGTATACAAACTTAGATATCCAAAGGAAGTTGGAGATACTGTGTGGGTATATTATCCGAAAGATGAAAATCATTGATATTTGCTCACAAACTTGTTTTGGCATACCGGGAAATTCCGGCAGTTGTTGTCATGTTGATAGAAATTGGATTTTAGGGCCGATTTCAGATCATGAAAAGTTTTTAGAAGACTTGTCAGCTAAGTTAGGTAGGAAGGTAGAATTCGATGAAATCTTTTATGATTATCTCGAAGGCTCCAAATTATTTCCATATCTTGAAAGTTGGCGTAATGAAGAACACTATCCAGCATTTAAGGTAGATCTAGAAAAAGCCAAAAGACCTTGTGTAATGTATAATTCTGCAACTAAATCATGCTCGGTGTATGAAATTAGACCAGAGACATGTAGATCATATGCATGTAAATTTTTGAAAGATTCAATTGAAAAGTAAAACTTTTTCTATCTAGATCATATAATATAGATGGAGTATTGTGTAAGAGTTCAGGGAGAAGAAATTAAATTCTGGTCTGAAAATAAATTTCAATATGAGCTAATGCTCAACAACATTAGATTCGCAAATCCTAATAATGAAGTCACTGTTACATGGACAGAAAAAAACAAAACATTCTCTCGAGTATATAAACATTGGAACGAAGAAATTAAAGAACTTGAATTAGAAACTTTATGAATACAGGTCGTGAAATTCTTAACAGAGAAGCTCTGGAAAAGAAATTTGAAATTACCAACAATCTAGAAATCCTAGATGAAGCTCTAGAAAATCCAATCAAATACTCTCATATTAAATTTGAAGAGGAACATGAACCTCTAATTGGTGAATGGTACGTACAGAGAGCAATAGAGCTTTTAGATATAAATAGAGAAGAAGCTGAAGTAGAATACAGCTGGTTCTATATTGCAAATTTTAATGGGAACTAATTACTACAGAATACCTCCTTCAAAAGAGGTAATGGAAAGACATCAAAAGCTCGTCGATCGAATTTCTCGACTGGATTGGTTTGATGCTGCAAAATTAGAGAGAAACTTTGCAGAGATTGAAGATCCTAAAGATCAATTTACAAGACTAACTCCATGGGATGAATTTATGTATGACATTAAAGTTCATCTCGGAAAGCGTAGTTCTGGCTGGAAGTTTTGTTGGAATTTTCATCACGGCAAATATTATTCAAACAAAGAATCTCTACTCAAATATATCAGAAGCGGAAGAGTAGTCGATGAGTATGGTGAATTACAGGAAACTGAAGAGTTTATCAAAATGGCTTTAGAGTGGGACGGCATGGTAGTAGATAAAAAATATCTAATCGAGAATAAAATAACAGATCGCTTCGCAAGTCTAGACAAAGAAGTAGATGGATTAAGAGTCTCTCCTCACGACGACTTCTGCTAATAAATAAAATAAAAATGAATCAAGTTATTAAATTCTCAGCATCTTGGTGTGGACCTTGTAAAGTAATGAAGCCACATTTTGAAAAATTCAAATCTGAATATGAAGGAAGCGTAGAAGTAGTCGATGTAGATGTTGATGAAGATCCAGAGACTGCTCAAAATTTCAATGTCAGAAATATTCCTACTACACTGTTCGTGAAAGACGGAGAAGTAATTCATAAGGCAGTAGGAGTACTAACCTACGATAAGCTTAAATCGGAGGTCGAAAATATTTTTTAAAAAAAGTTAAAAAAATTTTTTAGTTTCGTGAAACTTTTTTAATTTTGTCAATATATATAAAACATAACAAAAAATGAAACGCTGTAATTTACATATTATGCCACTCAACAGACAAGGTGATTTTGCATGGAATCAGCCTGCGGGGATTGAGGTGTATAAAAATAAAAATGGAGCGTGAAGTAGTTAACTAAAGATATTAACGAAAAGGGCTCCAAAATTTGGAGCCCTTTTTTATTTTAGTTGGTTCTTTGAAATATGGGACGGTAGCAAAGTTGGTCAATGCACTGGACTGAAAATCCAGCCATGGTGGTTCGAATCCACCCCGTCCCACGAACATACGGATATAGTTCAATGGTAGAACAGGGGTCTCCAAAACCTCAAATCAGGGTTCGAATCCTTGTATCCGTGCAAACAATGTTCTTTGACATATTGGAAGCCTGATCGGCATGTAGCTCAATTGGTTAGAGCACCTCTCTGATACGGAGGAGGTTAGTGGTTCGATTCCACTCGTGCCGACAAAAGTTAGAAGCGGTAGAAATGGTTACTTCAAATTCGTCTGTTAAACGAGAGGTCACTGGTTCGAATCCAGTCCGGCATTAGTCGGTAGCTCAGCGGTAGAGCTCTAGAAATCACACCAGTTCTTTTATTCTCTGACTTTTAATGACTTCGTAGCTCAATTGGTTTAGAGCACCGCACTTTTAATGCGGGGGTTTCGAGTTCGAGTCTCGACGGGGTCACAAGGTTCTTGAGATAAAGTATGTATCAGCGCTAAATGATATACTACTTATACTCCAGCATAATGGTTTGCAATTCTGTTTAGCGGCAGGATGGAAAGATAGGTTCGACTCCTATAAGAATCACAAACTTTCTGTAGCTTAGTGGCAAAAGCATCTGGCTTACATCCAGAAGATCGTTGGTTCGAGTCCAACCAGAAAGACTAAATTGGTAGGTGGCCGAGTGGTTAAAGGCGGCAGACTGTAAATCTGCTCTCTTCGGAGTACGGGGGTTCGAATCCCTCCCTACCAACAATGGCAGTTCAGGTTCGAATCCTGATGTTAGCATAACGGGAAATGCGTCGGTAAGCCGAAGATGTAGGTTCGAATCCTACTGTTAGTGTAAATTGGCAGCACACCATATATGTTCCGGTCGTCTAAATGGTTAGGACATCTCCCTTTCACGGAGAAGCTTGCGGGTTCGAGTCCCGTCCGGAATACTAAACTGCGGGGAAGCTGAGCTGGTGCACACAGGGGTCTCATAAGCCTCTCTAGGTGGATTCGATTTCCACTCCCGCAACTAAATTACCCTCTCGTCTAATGGCAGGACAAGTGGTTTTGGTCCACTTAATGGAGGTTCGAATCCTTCGAGGGTAACGATTGATCCTATGGGCAAATGGTAAGTCACAGGTCTGCAAAACCGGGGACGCTGGTTCGAATCCAGCTAGGATCTCAATATGGTGACTGTAGCTCAATCGGTAGAGCGCTGGTTTGTGGTACCAGAGGTAGCGGGATCGTAACCCGTCAGTCACCCCAATGGCCTTATAGTTCAAAGGATAGAACATTGGTCTACGAAACCAAAAATTTACGTTCGAGTCGTAATGAGGCTACGAAACTTTTTTAAAAAAAGCTATAAAATTAACATGATGAGGCTTAATCTAATTATTCTAGATGATTTTTATATCGATGCTATGGAAGTAAGAGAAATGGCATTGGGTATGGAATTTGGAGTTAGAGGAAACTATCCAGGGCAGAGGACTTTGCCAAGCGCAACAGAATCTGCAAAGGAAATTATACAGAAAGCAATTGGAGAATTTGCCGGTGCAATTACTTACTGGCCATCAGATGAAAATTCATACAATGGATCTTTTCAGTATACTACCTCTAGAGATAGAAGTTGGATTCACGCAGACCAAACCACTACATGGGCAGCAGTTTGTTACTTAACTCCTGATGCTCCTCTAAGTGGAGGAACTGGTCTCTTCAAGCATAAGAGAACTGGTTTATATTCTGCACCAAAAAATAAAGACGGGAGTCTTAATCAACCTCTCATGGACGAAATTTACAAAGATTCTCAAGACATGACGAAATGGGAACTTGCAGATTTTGTAGGCAATAAATTCAATCGATTAGTGATGTATCGAGGTGATCTTTTTCATACTTCGATGGACTATTTCGGACAGGATTTATATGACGGAAGGCTCTTTCAAACTTTCTTTTTTTCTACAGAATTTTAAAAATCGATTTTCTTTTCTCGTATATTCTTATTATATTTGTATAACAATAAGAATAACATAATTGTTCTTTGACGTATTGGAAAAGCCTAAAAATCTTTAACTGAAGCGGAGGCTGGAGTTACATCATCAAACTTTTACTTTGACCAAACAACACTCCACCTAATATTCTCAGTTATAAGCCCTCTTGGCGGAATTGGTAGACGCGCTAGACTTAGGATCTAGTCTTCGGGTGAGAGTTCGAGTCTCTCAGAGGGTACGAAAACTGAAGCGGTCGTAAGAGATACTTCATGCAATGGGAGCACGTACATTGTAGGTTCGAGTCCTACCTCCCCAACAACAAATAATAAACATTGGGGAGTGGTGAAATTGGTAAACACGCGTTAAAAAAGACTCTCTTACATTTATTCTCAGTTTCAATTGGTTCCGTAGCTCAGATGGATAGAGCAACAGCCTTCTAAGCTGTGGGTCATTGGTTCGAATCCAATCGGAATCACACATTGCGGGGTAGTAGCAGCGGTAGCTCGCAAGGCTCATAACCTTGAGGTCGGGGGTTCGATTCCCTCCCCCGCTACTAATGGCGATATCTTGGAGAACCTAATGCAGTCATGAGCTTAGGTACAGGGAAAGGAATCTCATGAAGTTCCTTTATCGGTTCGAATCCCCCTATCGCCACAAATTTTCGGGATGTAGCGCAGTCCGGTAGCGCACCTGGTTTGGGACCAGGGGGTCCCAGGTTCGAATCCTGGTATCCCGACGACTGACATTTTAAGCGGGAGTAGCTCAATTGGTAGAGCGATAGCCTTCCAAGCTATAGGTTGCCGGATCGTGCCCGGTCTCCCGCTCCACACCTGATTTACATCTTTCCTTACAGGTTAAATTAAAGGGAAAGACGTTTGTTCGGTATATGTACGTTAACATATAAGAGTTTGTTACTCTGGGGGTTTAAAAATGGTGAAGTTTGGCCTGATCAGCCTTGATCAATTCATCATGGTCCACCTTGTCGCCGAATAAAAGGACCATATGCGGGAGTAGCTCAGTTGGTAGAGCACAACCTTGCCAAGGTTGGGGTCGCCGGTTCGAACCCGGTCTCCCGCTCAAATACGGTCTCATAGTTAAACGGCTATAATGCGGCACTGTCTATGCTGAGTTCGGAGTTCGATTCTCCGTGGGACCGCAATTTCAATTAGGGTCGAGCCACATTTTGCCACGATTGAAACTAGGCGAAGAAGGATCAGAGGTGGCCGTGACTACTCTTCGCCAATTTATGGGGACACATGTTCCAAGGCTCGGCGATTCTCCTTTGCAAGGAGAGTGCGGTGGGTTCGATTCCCACTGTCTCCACCATAAACCTTTTCCTCGGTAGCTCAGTCGGTTAGAGCGGCGGACTGTTAATCCGTAGGTCCCAGGTTCGAGTCCTGGCCGGGGAGCCAAGGTCCTTTAGCTCAGATGGTTAGAGCGTCGCACTCATAATGCGGGGGTCGGGGGTTCAAATCCCTCAAGGACCACAAAAAAATCGCTGATGGAAACATCGAAGACGTACAATGCTAGCAACGCCGCAGGTTAAGCGATATCCTGCACTCGCCGCCTTGGTGAAATAGGTAGACACAAGGGACTTAAAATCCCTCGGACCGAAAGGTTCGTGCCGGTTCGACTCCGGCAGGCGGTACAAACTAACACCAAAAAATATGGGATTTCTAACAAACATGCTAAGCGCTACAGTTAAAACTGTTTTAACACCAGTCGCAATAGTAAAAGACGCAGTAAATGTTGTAACCGGCGAAGAAGCAGATGCAACAAAGGACTTATTATCATCGGCAGTAAATGATGTCGAAGAAGGATTTGACGATTTAGGCGACGGAGAAGTTCTTTAAAATACTCCATCTTTAGTTTATGTGGTAAAACACGATGACGCACATGTCGCCTGGAGTGTTACAAATAAGAATGTGAGTTGTATTGAAATAGCCAGTTATAAGCCAACATAAAGCTGTTGGGTACAGAAGGAGTAGCTAACCAGAGTACAGGCAACAACTGTGACAGTGCAACAAATACCCATTTGAGTAACAAATCCCGAACATGCGAAGAGTAAGTTGGTTCGAATCCAACAGGGTGGACAAGGCCGTCTTTTTTCGTACTCTCACCCATGAGAAGATTGTTGAGACGTTAAAGTAACAATGAGTAGCGATGGGGGGTTTTCATCAAGTTTTCCAGAAAACTGTGGTCGTCTTTTCTTACCGTGAGAGTTTCCCGGCCTTAAATTGAAACTTAAACGCAGAAGCTGGAGGGATAAGCCTTAAGTCCCTCCTTTATAGTCAGGTGGTGAAAGAAGGAAACATAATGTGATGCTGCTATCCGTAGGCAAAAACGGGGAAAGACTCTTGGCAAGAGTATGCTACAAAACACATATTACAGGTTCGAATCCTGTCCTGACTACAAAATTAAAGATATGTTTAGAACATTAATCTATATTTGGAAATTATTTTGGAAAAGACCTAGTAGAAGAGTATTTTTGATATTTGTTAGAATGTTAAAAACGGAAATTAAATGTTTAATCTTGACTGGGTACTCAACAGATGAATTATTTAATTAGTCAGGTGGCGGAATGGTAGACGCAGCCTTAGGTGCATTGCACGGTTCGGGTGAATTACAGGTTCGAATCCTGTTCTGACTACCTAGCCTTTGTTTGGGGCAAGCGCCTGGTCAAGTTACCAGGTAAGTCAATACTAAACACGCACAGCTGGGAAGACAGCGTTAGTCGGTTGGTCTTTGGAGACCTTTGATAACATGGAGTGGCCACAAAGTGTTATACGGCAGGTAAAGCAGAGAAGTAATTAGCTCTGTGTAACTGAGAAGGGAACCGTCCCTGGGAGCAAGTTCAATTCTTGCACCGACTACAAAGCCGCCTCAGAGAGGAGCAAGATTTATGTACTGTGCGTCATCCTAGTACGATAAATCCGTAATGGTGGTCCGCAAGACCTTTAACCCCAAGAGGAAAAGAGACGTGAGGGGTTGGGCAGCTTTTTAAATAGTCAGGTGGCGGAATGGTAGACGCTTAGAAGTGGTAACGCTTGATACATTAGGATCGCAACCAGATGTCGGAACGCAAGCAATACAGGTTCGAATCCTGTCCTG
>JACCDP010918439.1_pt1 | contig 24420 bp, 16 predicted proteins | sample 7445841 | NCBI WGS metagenome assembly JACCDP01 (sample SAMN15323441, study PRJNA562643) | freshwater metagenome | isolation source: river surface water | place: USA:Blue River Watershed | collected 2017-08-17
AATAATGTTTAAAGTTATCTGCTTGATTGCCTACAAAATGAAACTGTACGGGTTGACCTATTAAATGACGAGCATAATCAATAATCTCCGCTTGATTTTTTCTTGGAGTAAATAAACCTACATTAACAAAATGTGTAAAATTTGGATCCAATCCCAATGCTTGTAAAGAACCAATTCTATCCGATTTTGTTTTATATTCGATTGGATATTCCACCACATCAGATTCTATTTTCAACTGAGCAAACATTTTTTTCTGATATATGCTCACAAACGCAAATCTATCTGGGAAAAATTGTTTTGTGTTTATATCAAAACTACTATCGTGGGAAGTTTCAATTATTTTATATGTTCGATTTGCAACGTAAATCTTTTCAGCCACATTAACATCACAAAAATATTCAGGTAGTTCTTCAAAATGAATAACATCTGGGTTAATATTTTTAATGTGAGTGATTAATTCATTTTTATTATTGCCTAAAGTTATCAATTTAGTGTTGAGTACCTCCTTTACTCGGTTACGTTGTACTACAAAAACGCCTCCTGTAACATCATCATATTCAACACAGTAAACATCGTGATCATCTTTTAATTCAATGATCTTCTTTAATAAATACTGAGGGCCTCCTCCAGTAGATAAATGTGGTGTTATAAACAATATTTTCATGATATCAAATATATACTACTTTACTAAATCCGTTTTCTTTTTTTATTTCTACTCTACTATCAACCATATCACGCATCTGGTCCAAGTGACTGATTACCCAGATAAAATCAAATTGATGTTTCAAATAATTAAATAGAGCCCCCATTTGACCTAAATGATCACTATCTGCACACCCAAATCCTTCATCAATACAGATAATATTTGGTCTTGGTAGATTGCTAATATTAATCAACGCCACTCTAATAGCCAATCCACTGACAAACTTTTCCATACCACTTGCCATTTCTAGTGGCCAACGTCGGTCATCATATACAATATTAGCCATGATATTCTTACCATCGGTTTGTAGAGTAACTGTAAACTCCACCAATTGTTGTAGAATATTATTAACTTCTTTTTCAATTTCGGGTAGAGTTTTTGTAATAATTTCATAAGGAATTCCATCACGGCCAATTACAGATGTATATAATCTATAAGCTTCATATGAATCTTCAAGTTCTTTTACATTATTCAATTGGTCTGTAGTATTTTTATACTGAATCTCTAACTTTCCTTTTTCAGTAGACGCTGAAAACATCTGGTTATTGACATTCTTAATATTGGATTCTACGGATTTAATAATATCTTTAAGATCTGAGATTTCGTCCATCAACTTAACATTGTTTTCAATGATATCTTTATTTTTATAAAATACATCAATGTTATCTACGACAGTCTTTAACTTATTCTGACGAGTAATCAATACATTTTCATCACGTAATATGGCTGTCGATAGAATCTCTTTTGATTTTTCTAACTTGATTTTCTCGGACTCAAAGCGTTGACATTCTTTATATCTAGAATCTATATCACCAAATGATTCCAACTTTGCCTTAATAGAATTATACTCTTCCATCAAGGACTTGCCTTTATTCTTGTCTAGTTCAATCTCTTCTTTGGTTTTGATTGCATCTTTTACGAAAACATTATTAACGCAATAGGTACAATTAGGATCATACTTGTGATCCTCCAACTTTTTCAATTTGTCAATCTTATTTTTAACTACAACTTTTAACTTATCTAACTCAGATGACTTCTTAGCCTCTTCGTTCTTACAATTTTTAAATTGTTCATATTCATCATCAATATTTTCACATGATTTCAATGATGACGATAAATTTGTTAACTGTAATTCTACATCAACAATCTTATTTTTCTTGTCATTAATATCTAATTGACACGTATTAATCTTACTTTCTAAATCTAACTTTTCAGCTTCCAATGTGGTAATATCCAAATCAAATGATTTAGTTTTTACAATATCATTAGATAATTCTAACAACTTGTTATTGTGTAATTCTTTAGAAGCTTCATATTCTTTAATTTTATCATTAAAGCCTGTAATCTTAATATTGTTAGATTCTATACTACCCGAAACATTCTGTAATTGTTCTAGTAGTTGATCCTTACTAATGTTCTTAAGCAACGCATTGGTTTCTTTGAACTTGTCATTTGCAATTGTATACAATTGATCAAATATATCAAGTCCCATAAATTGACACAACAGATCTTTACGTTCAGTTTGTCCTAGATCAATAAATGATCCGGTTTTACTGTTTTGTATACTCAGAACCGTAAGAATAAAATCTTCATATGTACCGACATAATCACGGATGATATCGTTTGTGCTTCTACGAGCTTCACCATTCAAAGGAACTTCGTTGCCATTTTCAATCTTATAGAATTTAACGTCTACTTTTACATTTCCTTTTTTATCAGCCTTACCCTCACGTTCGATAAAATAATCAGATCCGTTGACTTCAAAATTAAACTTACAACGGAAACTCATTTTCTGAGTATTCAATACATGAACAGCTTTATATCCTTTGCTGAATTTATCAAATACACAAAATGCAAGTGCATCCATGATACTAGATTTACCACTCGCGTTTGGAGCAAATAATCCAATAGTTCCTTTCAATTTGGTGAAGTCAATAATATTTCCTTCGCCATAACTAAACATGTTATCAAATTCAAATGTTTTTGGCTTCCATCGAATATTTTTAGGCGTTTTGTCTTTGGGAATTTCTTTGTTAATAACCTTATTTAGTTCTTTAACTTTTTCTATAATTGATTTATCAGTATTCTTGGAAAGAAGATTATCTTCGATAAGCTTATTTTGATAATCTACCTCAAAGATATTATGTACGTCAAATATCTGACCTGATTTTAAAGTCAGGTCATTTGAAATTTCATCACCCCGTACATATGTGGTTTCTACTAAAGTACATTTTTCTTTAATTTCATTAACAACTTCTTTTACTTGAGAAGGAATTGATTCTCTACAAATAATTCTCAATGTAGCCTTCTTAGGAATTGAAGAAATATCTGAAATCAACTTGCCTTTATTTATTTCCACCGTGTAGAACCCGTGGTCGTTTGATAACTCGTAGTGTTTAAACACTCTACGTTTTAGATCCCACATCAAAAACCCGTGACCTTTAATTTCTTCGCCATGATTTTGTTGAATCATGGACCCTGCATACACAATGACCGGTTTATTTTCTGCATCATTATATTCTTGTAAAACTTGGTGTTTATGAATATCGCCCAACATTGCAATATGATGTCCATCAAACAATTCATTGGTAATTGCACGGTTGCTTACGGTATAACCAATATCAGTAACAGCGTTATTTACAGGTCCGTGAAATAACGCAATATGATGGTCAGTACCTACCAAGTACTTGGCTGGAATATCCTCGACTTTTACATATTTATCAGAATCATCAAATACACTAAAGTTATTAAACAATATGTTTTCATAACGAAAAACATCGCTTGCCTTTAGGTAATGTAAATTTGGATGGTTTAAACTATCTACGATTGGAGTTAAGCAATCTAATCTAGATTTATTTGCTAAAGTAGCATCATGGTTTCCCGCTGTTAGAATAACAGGAACTCTATCAGCACAGTTTTTCAAAAAGTCACTGCCGACTTTAACACATTCAGGACTCAAATCAGACTTATTATGAAAAATGTCGCCTGCGATCACTAAGATTGCATTTAATGTCTTCGCTTTATCTAAGGCTGCATAAAACTTTTGAAATACTGCTTTATATTCTTCATGTCGTTGAGTTAAACGAATGTGAATATCAGCAATATGCATCACACAGTGAATTTTTTCATCTGTATTTTTTAATACAATCATAATTTATTTGTTAATTTATATCTATACAATATACTTTCATCCATTCTAACACACGTATCTATAGTTTGCCAAGTTTTTTCGTGACCAATTTCATTTGGGTCTTTTCCGTCCAACAAAATCAAGTATGTTTCTATATTGTTAGAAACTAAAAACTCACATATTTTCAAACTTGAAGCTAAAGCATCGTTATCCAATAAAACATTAACACGTGGTGGTTTTGTTTCTATCAATTTAAGCTTTAAAGTTTTTGATAGTGTCTTACCAAATAATGGAACTACGTTGTATTTAACAGATAACGCATCAAATGGTCCTTCTACAATAGTAATTGGCTGATTGAAATCTGTAAACAATTCAAATCCGATAATATCTTTACTACCATCACACAATCTATATTTTAGTTTACCTCCACAAAAATCTCTGCCACAATAAAAATTCAACCTTCCATCTTTATCATATGATGGAATTATTACTCTATTTGCAAATGATCCGTCTGCACAATATCCAATGTTGTATCTAACGATTTCGTGTATCGAAAGATTACGTTGAATACAATAGTTTAAAGCATGCTTGTAAGCAAAATCTTTGTTTGGTTTACACAACGGTTTGAATTCTTCCGGCAAAGTAAGAATCTTTTTATCTTCCTCAATCGTATAGGTTATTTTAACTTTATCCTTACATAAAATCTTATAAAAGTCAGAGGACGCTTTTACTTTCTTCAACAAAGAAGAAAAACTTTTTCCACTAAATCCACACACCCAACACTGATAGTATCCAGTGGATGTGTTGATGTTTAACTTGCGTTTATGGTGTTTACAGTTAGGACAAAACACTAAAATTTCATCACCACCCTTTTGAATATGTGGCTTTTGCTTAAACAATTTTGAAAGTGTTTCTATAACTGAACCGTTTGTCATTTATATCACAGTATAACCTAACATTTAAAATAAATCAAGAACTTTAATTTTTATATAATCCGGCCACAATAGCATCATACATATCACCGTTACGTTCATCCCAATTTCCTTTTTTGTTTAACACAGTAAACTTTGTGACATCTGGCATCAATGATTCAAGTTCTTGTTTAACAAAGTCCTTTGACTTTATTCCTTTGATTCTACATTTGCCAAACAATTGTTTTCTCATAGTATTGACGGATAACAAATTAACTTTCTTTTTAAAATGTTCTTCAATAATATATGCAAATACTGCATTGTGTCTAGCTAATGTAATAATAACTTGTTGTGATGTAAATCCACCTGCAAAGCCACTTAGTGCAGCTTCAAGGTTGATCTGATCAAAACTGTGTATTTCTTTGATCTTTTCAAGTATTGATATAACATGAAAAGTCTTTTCTTTTGTAGTTTCTAATTTTTTAGTATCTACGAAACCAGCAGAAATAATCTTTCCGTTTTCGCAGAAAGACCACCCAGTTGTAGATGTAGAGGAATCTAAGCCTAATATAACCATTTAGAATATATATTAACGGGCAAATGAACCGTTAGTATATTTGTTACTATTAAAACCTTTTACGTATCTTGAAAGTTCTAAAGATCTTTGACCAGACACATCTTTAAATTGACTGGATCCAAACGGAGTTTTCAATCTAAAACCTGGGTCTTTAGTATATAAAGCATCTTGTAGAGATGACTGTCCATTCCAGTTTGTAGAAATTTTATTTACTCCTGAAGTTAAAACTGGCCCATTCGCTGTACTATCGCTATAATTTAAAGCCTTATTATTGAAGTTTTCTGTACCTGTATTTACTCCAACCTTAAACCCAGGACTAACGGTATAATCTCTTGACTTTTGAGTAAACCCATATGGCGCACTTACACCTTTAATCATAGTGTTAGATCCAGCATCATATGCCGAAAATGCTCCTCCAGCTGGAGATTTAGAAAGATAAAGATCCCCCAATCCTTTAGCTAAGGATGTACGATTAATTTTTGAAGTATCAGAAGCGAGTGTTGCCATAAATGTCTATTTTATAATAAATATAATTAAGTGTCCCATTTAACAACAATATTAATAGGAATCTCTCCAGTATTTTTAATAGGAGCGGCTAATTTAGCAACAGCAACCAATTCAGCTCCACTATATAATCCAACTGTAGTTATATATGGTGCCAAATATGATCCTGTTACATCATATGAAGAACTTAGGCTATAGTTAAAGAAACTGTTCTTAATTTTATCAGTTGAAAACTTACCTGTCTTATTATTCAAGAAAGCAACCATATCATCGTAATTCTTACGTTTAGATCTTTGGTTGATATAGTTCTGATAGTTGTTTATAGTAAAATCTTGGATGAAATATTTCCAAATAGCAGAACCGTCTTGACTGTTAGCAATTCCGTCTCCATTAACGTCGAAGTCCAACGAATTACATTTGACTTTTAACGGTTCGGTCAAACGATTAGCTTCATAGTCAAAATAGGAAGAGCTATAAAAATTAAAAATAGATTCTTCTATATCTCCCCCTATAAAATTATTCCACCATTTCTCCGATCCATCGCTTGATATTCTGTAATTGATATATCGTAAAATAATGTCGAGATTATCAAAGTCAAACGTCTTAGTATTAATTACTCCATAATCAAATACAGAAGACGTTATAGCCGTTGGATTTGTAGAAACATTGAATTCGCCTGGATCAATCGTACAGATATATTGTTTTTCAAACAACGTTATTTGACTTTGGTATTCCATGTACAAATATGTATTCTGATTATTTGTAGGATCCAATGTTAGATTCTTTAATACACTGCCCGTATTGTTAATTACCAATGTATTTGTATTGTAAAAAACATTTCCCACCGTATAGTTCTTTTGTAAATCGGTTAAATTATAGATATAACTTTTACCAAAAATTGAATCGGCTGCAAATTTAGTATCACCTTGTTCATCAACAAATACTATCAAGTTATCACATGCACCACTTAAATATGCACCACTTATATACCAACCCCCACTTATTGGTCCTTCAGAATCACAACTAATACAATCTTCCATTTGAAGATACACAAAACTAGATGTAGTTACACAGTCTTCGCTTTGATATGAAGATGTTAACAAGTATGTTAAATTACTTCTACTACCCGATTCAGTTATCAATATACCTGACAAGTTAAAATCATCGTTAAGAGGAATTGGAGCACCAATTACAACGTTTTGGTCCGACACCGATACACTATAACCAAATGCATTAAATGGCTTGCCAATCTCTTTACGTTTAGAAATTGGATCGGTCGTAAGTTGTGTGATTATAGATTTTGATACGAAATAAAGTAAACTTTGACCACAGTAAGTAGATTCACCGAAATCATATTGATTGAATGTTAAATCATAATAATTTATAGAACTCGAAATGAATAGTGAACTAAAAGGAAAATATGGTTTTGGAGAGCCTACTAATAATTTATTGTTATACACCGATACGGAATATCCAAACAAATTATCTTTGAAGGTTACATCGTCCCCATATAGTTTAGTTAATAACTGAAATCCACAGTTAACATCTGCAGCACATTGTGTATTTTCATAAACATAAACGCTACCACGTTGACGTAATACGTTTGATCCGGAATATTCCCAATATACCAAATCGTTTGGTGAACCGATTGCTAGTAAAGTATCATACATTGACACAGAATATCCAAATCGTGTATTTATTTGACTACCACTTGGAAATAATTCAAATGTAGAATCTTGTAATTTATAATATTGAGAACTTGTATTTTGTGAAAATACCTGCGTTAACTTCCAATCTATATACGATGGTCGAGAAGATGTTTGATATAGATAAACATTAGATTGTGATAACTGGTTGCTACCAACAACAAGTATATTATGATTTTTCTTATCTATGCTTATAGAAAATCCAAATCCATATTGATTTGGGTAATCATTGATACTACAACTTAGTATTTTTTCTAGAGAATATCTACAATCAGAGTCAGTATATCTGTATATATACACCGCGCCTCTACCTCCATTATATAAGGGAGCGCCCACTACTAAACAGTTGTTAGAAATACTCAAACTTCTGCCAAATTGAATATTCGGTGAACCTGTAATTACACATATAGGAGTATCACTTACATTATAAGTTTCCAAACTTTGATAATCAGCAGTTTGAACGGCTGTAACGCTTGATGTAATATCATATGTATAGTTTGGATTAATCTCATATATTGAGACTGTAGCTTTTGAAGAAGTTAATCCCGCGTAATAACTGTTAATAGACCCATAATCTCCTACTGCTAAGAAGTATGTAGATAGGTCAAGAGAATAACCATATTTAGATTGATAAATTTCATCGGTACCATTTTCTACAACCAAATAACTACATGTTGTGGCTACACTATTAAGAGTGCCATCATCTTTAATAAACGAAGCTGTAAATGAAGTGCTGCTACTTTGTTCGGTATAATACGTCAACAACGTACCGTTATTACTATATGTCTTATTGGTTAGAATATTTGAAAGTTTATATTGATTCAAATAGTTATCTTTTTTATAGAGTAACACTTGACCAATTTTACCGTATCCCTGACAAATTTCATAATCTTGATCGACAGGATTTCCTACTGCAACGTAATCACCATTAGTGCAAACTACCGTTCCATAATTCTGATTATATATGTTTTCTAAGGTAGACATTATGTATATAAATATTTGTTTCTATGATTATTAACGACTTAAATTTGTCCGACACTTTCTATATTTTAACTACATAAATATCTACCGATTCCTTGATAACAATAATTAACAGTTGATGAAGTATTATGTGTATTTAATTCAAAATCGTTGATAAAATATGAACCCGATAAATATAAATTATGATTTCCGTCATCGGCTATGTACGCCACTATATCGCCTGTTTGGTTATTTATCAAAATACTTTTTGGTCTGATACGATCACCACTTTGAGTAACGTTGAGTGTATAACTTACAAATTTATCATCAAGATTTAGTTGAGCGAGCGATGTATCGTATCCATCAAAACCAAACTGATCGTATGCATTATTATAATTGTTATAATACATATTTTTAATTGTATTATAAACTTGACCTTGATAAGTTCCGTCTAAATTTGTAGGATTTGTAAGTGGATTATAGTTTGGGTCTCCCACTGGATAAAATACAGAACTTGAAGGTATTTTTAAACCTAATCTAAATGACGGATTATTTTGATCTGTAAATGGAGAACTAGCTAAAAATCCATTTGTATTATACGTAGATCCGTCACATACATAGTTGATTGTAGCAAACGATCCTGTTTGCAAACTATTATAGTTGTAATCACACTCCGCTACTGGAATAATTAATGGAAAGTCATACGTACCATCACTAGCAAGAATAAGGTCGTAAAATATATTATCAGAAACCTTTTTCTTAGCTACTGCAAATGTAGTAATCTGTATATCTTGATTTTTGAGAAATTTAATCATCCCAATATAAATAGGAAAAATTAAACTTATTTAAATTAAAAATCAATTCTACACTTAATCAACAATTCATTATCAAATGTTTTTTGTGTAGGTTTACTTAATTTACCTACGGCCAATAATTCGTTATTAGAATCATATAGACCGATGGTAGTAATATAAGTGGTTGGATTGCTAATCAATTGTGGATAAATAATAGTACCTTTTGTTTGACCGTCGGTACCGTCCGAAACAAATGTTGGGTTGTTACTATAGTTAAATTCTTTATTCTTAACTCTGATGAAATAATTTGTAGAAGGTACAAATTCACTTTTTCTCACTGCCATCTCAAGAGTGGACTTTCTTAAACTATTATAGAACTTACGAATCCAATCTCTCCAATAATTCTTAAATTGTGTTGAGGTAGCATTGGATGGTCGAGTTGCTGTAATCTGTGGTGATCCACTTGGACTTGTAGGAGTAATACCAACTTTAGCATCCAATTTAATTGCATTAAACACTACAATACCTGTAGTTGGATAAAACAATCCGATTCCTTCATAAACAGCTGTTACTGTACCACCTTTTGTATATGGTGTAGGTACGCCATTGATGATTGATCCTGAAATTAGATTGTATACATTTTGTTGTGTGTTTACAACTTGTGAATCGTCAATATAAGAATATTGTCCACGTGATCCACTGAGATTGATTTGGATTTGACCTGGATCAATTTGATCTTGGAATTTATCAGCAACGTAGTTAACTACAAAAATTGCAGAACTATCTACAGCAGAGTCTACACTACCAGAAGCAAAACTAAAATAGGTATCGCCTGGTTGTAGCAACGTATTCTTGTATTGAGTATATGTTACCTTGGTTTCGTTGGTATACACCTTAGCTACAGTTTGACCTGAATAGTCAAAATAACTACTACCAGAATTATAGTAATCACCGTATGTAATAGAAAAATATTGGTCTCCGCCACTATAGATGTCAATATAGTATTGTCCGTTTTTAACATCGAATGGACTTGAACCTGTCAATACGTTGGCTTGTGCGGATGCTGAAGTAAATGTAGATTGTTCAACAGTCAAACTACCAGTACCAAACATACCCGATGATACTTGGTTAATTCTACCTGCTACTATATCGTCTGGAGTAAATGGAGTAAATATCATAATTTATTAGTTCGTTGTTGGAACACTTACAGTAACATTAATTGAAGCACTACCACCACTTTCGTTACCAATTAGTGTAATATTTGTAGTGGTTGTCTTTGATAGTGAACTATTTGGTATAAATCTGAACTTATTACCCACAACAACTTGAGATGCTTGTGAAGCAAGATCGCCTGAGAATGTAGGAATCGTTGCAGTAGCAGAATTCAAACTATTTGTTTCGGTTACCACAAGTGTACCCACATTTTTATTTGCCAAAATAGCCGTATAACCCAAAGTTACGTTGTAAACTGGACTTGTATTTGGAACAATATCAATAGCCGCTGTATAAGTACGTGGTACAGAGATTACAGGTGGTGCTATACTGATTGTTGGTACAGAAGTAACACCGTCGTTAAGTGTTACTAACTTGTATTTCATAGTTTGGGTTTCGTCCGTAACCGGTTCCATAATTGGAGTGTTACGAATCGCAATATCAAAGTATGCACTGCCCATTGGATGATTTGGATTAAATTGTGTATAATCAATTTCATCGTCCGCTAAAGCAAAAGCTGTAATGTTCAATCCACCCGTCTTTGCCAATACTTCACGACCCTTTTTTGTCAAAATTGCGTTGACGGTGAGAACGTTGTTATTAAGGTATGCCATATATATTAAATAATTATCAATCGTTTTCGGTTTTTAATCAAAAATTGTGTTATAAATTCATAATATAATTATTCATACTTGCACTTGTACATGTAGAACATGTTAGTGGTTGTTGTACGAACAAACTATTTGGTGCTCCAGCAGAACCAGTTAAAGTGCCATACTTAGGAAAGTTATCACTTTCAATATCTACACTCAAGAATCCTGGTATTGTAATAATAGGAGAACTTCCATTTGGCAATCCGTTGCGGTTAACAGTTGTAGAAACATCATTTTGACCCTTAACATACGTGTAGTATGTCAAAGCTCCTGTAGAAACAAGCTTAATACCATTTACAATCTTATAGAAAGAACCTGATACTGCTTGTTTTTTAACTCTAGAACCAACTCTTACAAATTTACTCAAATGTCTTTCCGAATAACCAGTTCCGGTCGATCCACTATAAAGATTTTTTAAAGATCTACTTCCAGTTATTTGATTGGATAAATTACCAGATCCTGATCCAATCGATTGGATCAAATCGTAACTAGATGTAAATGTAACAACCGATGATCCTGTATTATTAGTAGATAAATAATAATCGTTTGTTGGATATTTAACTACATTGCGTACATTATAACCGTTAGAATTTACATATACGTTCTTACCGTATTTAGCAAATATAAAATCCCTATCGTCTACTACATCCTTAATTTCAAACAATGAAAAATTACGTGTATTATTATCTGTCTTAAGACTGTTTATACTAGTAATATCTATGGTTGAGTAACTAGAAGTATCGTTCGTATCAATTAAAGATGATGTAAATTTAGGATTGATATTAAATGAAATTAAACTTGAAGTTGTATTTGGATCCAATGGAGAAAATACAGCATCTTTATAGTTAAATTTTACACGTTCAAATATTGAAGGTTCCAAAAGCAAACCTGTTTTTAAAGTACTACGGGTTGGTGTTAACTTTTTAACGAAGTCAAAAATAGAAAAGTCGATGTAAAATCTATAAGTAGTATAATACTCTTGTGGGTATGTGTACTTGATATTTGCTTGAGCAAATTCTTTTTGTCTCAACTTTAATTCTGGGTAATTTCTTGATGTTAGATATTTTGGATCGCCAATTATGTCACTGATTCCTTCTTTACCCAAGAAGTCTTCGATTTTGGTGTTTAAATAACTATATGGAGATATATAATATCCGATCAGATTTGAATCACTTCCTAAAATATCATTTGTATATGTCGAATATTCGTATGGAACAAGATTTGAACTGACTTTTTGATCAATTTTATTAATATTAGCATTTGCCTTGTAATTAGGACCGTATCTGTTTGAATTGATTGCTTGTTTAATATTAAACTTCTCAAATTGATATGGAAATGTGTCAACCGAAGCACTGTCACAATATGGTACTCCACGTGAAATCAAATCTTGATCAAAATTATATGCTTGGAATGTATTTACGTATTTGTAGTTTTGATTTTGTACAGCTGTATATGGACTTCCCTGTGTGTATAAATTTACAGGAGTATCAAACGACCACAAATAATACATGTTTTCATAAATCAATCCCTTTTCCGGTATAGAAATAGAATTTAGATTGTAAGAATGTTCTTGAAAATCACTATCACTCAAAGCATACTTTTGAACTTTAATTTTATCAATATTTCCCACAAAATAAATCGAACTAGAATAGTTGCCTACATAATAACTTCCTGTAGAAAAGAATTGATTTTGATTATACAATATAGTTTTGTTTTTAACATCTGTAAAGTTCAATTGACTGCCATAATACTGATTCACCTTTAGTGTATATGTATGTGGAACATATTTATCTGCGGCCGAAGATGTCAATGATTGGGTCAGATTATACGATTGTGTGATCGTATATAAAGAATCAAACTCAATAGTATCATTTGGTTGTTTTCTTAACATGAATGTATAGAAATCACCATTTAAATAAGGCATTTCAATGCTAGATATGCTTGATGTCGTCAAAGACTCTTTAGGAGTAAATTCAAATACCAATTTTGCAGATTGTGCCTGTGTAGTCTTATAAAGATAAATTTGCCAGTCAACTTTTTTGTTTCTTATCTTTTTGATTATAGGAATTCTATCTCTAAAATTATAGTTAGTGAACGCATTTGATCTAAATGTACCTTCGATTGTAGATACACCTGTAAATCTTTCTACACATGAACGTGTTATTTGACTATTTACACTTCCACTTATGCTTCCACTGTAAAACTTTTGTCCCGCAAATAATTTATATTCACTGCCGGTAAAATTAAACTTAACAAATTGGTTGTTATCAAACTTTGTAGCGTATATTACATCATCAAAGTCATAAAATACGTTTCTATTGGCCAATACGTCTGGACTTGTATATTCAACTACGTTGATTAAATCAGACGAAATACCAAATATAGATCGAATTAAATTAAAAGAATCGGATGTACCTTTTGTTTTATAAATGTAAGGTAAATTGTTGGTGATACGATTAAAAATCGACTTTGCATACGTGAAGTATGATGAAGATAAACTGCCGGTCAATTGATTTTGATCAAATAACAATTGTCCGATGTTGCTTTTATTAAATTTAACGTTAGTAACATCCCAGTTAAAATTATTTAACAACTCTTCAATATAATTCTTTGGATAATTGTTGTTATCATTATAATCGATTGGGTATGATTTAGGAAACTTTTTGATAAATACCAAAATATTATCAAAAAAGTGACCTACCATCGCTGTAAACTTTACATAATCGCCATATACGGATTCACTCTTAATATATTCTGGCAATTGATAAAATAAACTATTGAAATTACTTTTATCAAATTCTAGACCTTGGTCAAGTTTATCATCGATACTTCCGGTGTAGTAAAACAAATATGATTCATATTCATCGAAACTATCAAGTAAAGAAATCTGTTCTTCAATAACAATCTTTAAATCTTGTGAATATGAAGCTGAAATTGACGTATTTGTTGTAGCGGATGCCTTTGTTTTAATTGTATCTTTTGTAGCATCATATGACTGATACTTTGATAACTTACTTTTAGCAATCTTAGTTCTTAATTCAGCAGATGAAAAGTTAATAAAGTTGCTAAAATCATCATAATTTATTAATAAATCGTTTATTTTTTGTTGCAAACGAGATTCGGCTGCAAATAACGTATTTGATTTATTATCTTCAAACTTATCATTCGTAGGATTTACTGTTGGAACCACTACACTAAAATTAACACCATTCAAAAAAACTTTTTTAGATATAGGTGCCGTGTATAAATTCGTTTTAAAATATAATGGTGATAAAGAAATATTTGATATCCAACAAGTGTCCTTTATACTGTATTGTAACGGAAGAGGTTGGTCCAATTTAATTTGTACATTTACTCTGCCATCAACCGGATTTATGTAACTTGTGTGATTTAAAAATTTGATTAAATTGCCGTTGTCAAAATTTAAAGCGTTTTTAAAGAAAGCATAAAACTTATCATAATAAGTTGTTAACAACTCAGTTGTTTTTGGAGATAGCCAATCAGCAAAAATTATTTGTACGAATACGTTTAGTGTTTCTTGTAGATCTACATCAGTTAGTGTTGTACGTTGTAAAATTGCATCTTGACTTACCTTGGTAACTATAATTTGAAACGCATTTAATATTTCATCACGGCTAAATTCGGTTTCATTGTATTGATATACGAAATTTCTTAATTGTTCAGCAATGCCGACAAACTTAACATTTTGACTTATAACTGAATCTGGGTCAAACGATAGATTTATATTTTTATTATAACCAACATAAATCGAATTCATGAATTCTTGTAATTCAGCAACTGATTTAAAACCTAATAGTTGTGCATACTTAAAATAATTGAAATTATCACGTTCCGAATTGAAACTGTTATCAATCGTATTGTTATCGATAATTGGAATAATTTGATCTAGGATTTGTAAAAATACAAACTTCTTGTCTGCAAATGCTGATATTTTAACTGAATCCAAACGGTTTGTTTCATTTAAAGTCGTATTAAATGCAAACGACAAACGAAGTTCAGTTCTGCTAGGAGAAATTTCTTTGATGAATAATCTATTTGTAGGATTTCCAGCAATGTTTCTTACTGGATTATACAAAGCATAATACAAACCTGGACTCAATTCGTTTATTCTTAAATCAAATTGGGTATGTAACAACAACTCATTATTATACAAAGCATAATTGGTAAATGGATTTGCTACTTTATATGATCGTGGTACATTGTTAATGTCTCTATAATTTGATTCTACAACACTAAACGTCGTACTTGGAATTATTCTGTTAAATAAAATGGGTTGTTGATTGCTATTATAAATACTTAATTCAATAATATCATCGTTTGTGTCACCAAAAAAAGATTCGTTATCCACGATTTGTTGTTCATACAACGATTGTAAATCTGTGGATAAATAAGACGCACTTACTACACCGTAAGATAAATCTTGTTCATTGATTGTTAAATAATCGTAAGGCATATTATACTAGTGGTAAAAACGGAAAGTCATCTGAGAAATCTGAAGGAACTTTTCCTTGTCCCAACTGTATTCTTAAATTTATTATAGTGTTCTTTTGAGCATCAATTACTTGTTTATCGTCATTGTTTTCATATTTTTCAACAAGACTATTAACAGTTTCATTCAAAATTCTATTCTCAGCCAACAATTCATTGTATTGTTGCAACACTTCGTTTATATTTTGTTTTTGTTGAGTTTCGGGTGTTTGTAACTCTGTAAAATCCGATGAATTCGAATCTACAATTTTGTTTTCATTGTAAACAAAGGTTTTTAATGGCACTTTTACATAATTAACATTGCCATTAACAGACTGTGCCACAGAATATACCAATTGTAGATTTCCAAATGTATCGGTATTGTTGGTGAATGTACCAAAGCTTTTAAAAGCAGCTACTTCATCAACCGCAACATCATAATTTAGTGGGATATTTGCCATGTTATCTTGTTATCTTAAATACTTTCTGGGTATCTGTAATATCAACAGTTCCATCAGCGTATTCAACTTTAATAAATATTTTCAAATATCTTTCTTGTGGTAAACCAGTTGTTTGTAACTTGAAATAATTTCCATTATTTGGTTCACAACTCAACTTAGTATATTGATCAAATCCAACTAAAACTTCTTCTGATTCAGCATCCTTGATCATATAATAAGAACTGGTTGGAAGATATTTAGGCGTAACCATTACTGGTTGTTGATATGACTTTTGAAAGTTCTTTAATGGATATCTATCTCTAGCAAATACATAAATCTTAGGTAAACTACCGGCTTTATAAGCATCCTTCAAATAGTTTAATGTAATTAAATTCTGAATTGATCCTGTTACAGGATCCAAACTGCCAGTGTTAAACACACTGTCATCCCACGCTACATCCAAATATGGACTGTAAATAGTATTTGTATCTCTGCTGAAGAACTGTAATAGTCCGTTTGTTTGTTGTAACGGAGGAGTTGAAATTTCTAAAGAGCTAATCAAAATTAACCCTTGGTTAGGTACACATCCACACAACCAAGCTCTCACAATCTTGGTTATATCCATAGAAACGTCACTTTGTTGACCGTAACTAAATGACTGACTACAAATTAAACTTGAATTTACTAACGATGGATATTTAGAAGAATTACAAATCCACTTTGGTTTGTTGATATATGTGGCCGGAACCTTATAAAACCATGTACCACCTTGATTTTCAAAACTAGCACTTGAATAAGATGAGGTCAACAAATAATCTACTTGTTGATAACTATTTGTAATTTGGCTACCATACCAAATACCATTACCGTCGTAATTCTTATAATTCCAACTAGCTCCTAGTTGAGATCCGTTATCAGCATATCTACCATTTCCATTGTTCCAACTTTGACTTATTGGATATGCATAGATTTTATAGTTAAGTGGCAAGTTTCTAGCACCACATGACTTTAAATTCAAAGAGAATTTGATATTGGAACCACTGATATTATTAGTTGATATAGATTGACTTAACTCACTAATATCAAACTTAATCAATGTTCTTGAAAACTCTGGATAGTTTAAATATGTTGCTGTAGATGGGCGAGTGAACGATCCACTATATTGACCTTTGAAATACCCAGCAAAGTTTACTACATCAACGTAATAAGATACACTTGATGTATTTGTATTGATGATTGATTTAAAACTTGAACTCGAAAAACTACCACTGAAAGATCTACTTACACAATTTGATCCTGTAATACTTCCTACAAATCTACCAGAAGCAAGTGTAGCCGAACCAGAAATATAAAGAGACTTTCTAGGTACTGTTGTTACGTTCGACAATCTGCCTGTAAAATTGGAAATAAATGATGTAAATGGTATAACGGATGATGTTAAATTGTATGAATACCATTTACTACCAGAGTAAATAAACAACGAAGACGTAGTATAAGCTAACCAACCATTATTGCCATAAGAAGATGCAGTAACAGGAGCTGGATGCCAGTTAGGATTGGTATATACAGTTGTAGTACCTTTGTTGGATGCATAAATTTCCAAAATTTCATCGATTCCAAAATTTTTATCAATGAATTCTGGCGAATTATTTATGTAAGTGTCTTGAGATGAATAAATAAATGTATGCATATTATACTACAAGTCCTTTGATGTCAGAATCCATATATTTAACTTCAAATATTGCTGGATCTTTTGGTGGATATACAATATTGTTTTGTGTTGCGATGCTTATATCGTATGCAACAGGTGAATAATTGCCGTCATCAATTGTCAAGTTTTTGATTGCAATATCACTCACAGATTGTACACCTTCATTTTGCATTATTTCAAAATTTATTTGACTAAGATTAATCGGTTGATTAAAACTCCAGCTATCAATAGCAAAAAAGTTCTTAACAGACTGAATACAGTTATTTAATACTTCAGATTTATTGAATCCTTTAAATACGGTAATTTTAAATTGTACTCCGATGTTAATAATATATCCATCCACTATATTAATCTTATCCGTTAAGATCTTATAGTTCTGTAAATATGCAATTAAGTTTTGAAGTGTTGCTGGATTGATTTGAGTTAGATTTTTATTTGAATCATACCCCAAAAGATACAAATTATTGGTTAGTGGATTGTTTGACTGTAAGAATTTTCTTCTATCCAGTGGATTTAGAGGAGTCAAATCAACTGTCGAATTGTTCTGTGTATTTACTACACCGGTAATTAGTCCATTGTATTGTACTTCTCTAGTCAAATTGCTTTGAATGTATGCTTTTGCAATGTTTCCAAGTTGTGGTGGCAAAGCATAAACTCTCAACAAGAAATCGTCTTCGGTAACCATACGATTCTGAGTAGAAAAATTCAAAATAGCATTTTGTCTGATCTCTTCGTTGGATTCGGCGTCGTCTCCACCAGTAGAAGATTCTACGTTGTTTACACGTAACGAGTTTTTAATTGTATTTAACAAAGTAACTTCACTATCAGTTAAAGAAGTTACATCGTTCAAGTAAGATACGGCAATTATACTATTAATTTCTCCTGAGTTAACATTTGAATTAAGTCCTCCACCGATGATATATGTGATTGTTAATGTAGTATTGGATGGAGTTACTCCGTATGAATTTGCCTTTAATACATTGGTGTTATCCAAAGAAATGTTTAGATTTTTTAGATTTGAAAGAGATACTCCAATATTACTTGGATTTGGAATAATCACCGTATTATCATAATTCTCAGTGTTAGCGCCAAATTGAATTGATGTTTGATTGTTTTCATCAATCGTGGTTACGAATCGTTTTTCAGTTCGTAGATATTTTAAAACCTTTGGAGTTTCGCTTCTATATTGAGAAAGAGTTTGATTGTTTAATGGTACGTTATCTAATTCAATAGGAATTGTATCTTGAGCCAAGTAATCAACTTCATAATAATTGTTATTATTAGAATCAATTACACTTACAATTTTCAAAACGTTAGTTTCATCTAACTTAATAGAATAAAATGGAACTTGATCACCAACGGAAAACTGTTTTATTATAACTCTACCTGAATAAGCCTTGGCTGATTTCTTTATCAAATAAAACTGTGGTGCACCTGTGTTGTCACGACTATATACGGTTATTTCTCTAGGTGAAAACTTTGTATCTTGACTAAAATCTATACTTTCTTCCACTACGAAATTGACTCCTGATACACTAGTTAATTGTGTAAAGGGTTTTAATATTAAACAATAACGTTCGTCTGGACTATAAACATTATCTCTTGAACGTGTCGCTGGTAATAGTTGAAATATATCTACTATAGTGGATGAAGCAGATGCTACCTTTGGTTTATAACCCAAGAATTTAGCACCATTTATGATGTTTCTACGATCTTGTGCAAATTGGATAAAGCTTTCAAAAAACTGTTGATCCGTATAATAAGAAAGTACATCTCCAACATATGCTGCTTGTTCAATGAAAATTTGACCTGGGGAACTTTCACTAAAGTCTTTGTAACTTTGTGGGTAATACTGTTTAGTAAAGTCGATTAGCTGTTGACGTAAAGATGCGAAATCTCTATTAAGATAATTAATATCTTTTGTGTTTGCATTAAACGTTTTGTTAATTAATGTTGACATTATATTCTGTTACCTTCCAAGTTAAGTTGGGTTTTACCTATAGTATTATTGTATCTAAATGTAATACTTATAAATATTGAATTTCTATCATTATTCTCTGGTTGTTGTGGAGATAATTCAACACTTAATATGGTTGTACCGTTGATGTATTTATCAACATCACGTTGTACTACATCAACAATCATATCATTTGTAACATCACTTTCAATCGGTTGAAACAATAAATTATATAATCCAGAACCAAAACTATTATTAAATCTACGTTCTCCTGGCACAGTTAATAATAGATTTTGTATATTATCAGCTATTTGAGAAATAGTATCTTTATTAGTAGCAAAATAACCCTCGTTACCAAGTTGAATTGGTAAAGACAAACCTATTGCTTTTTTAGGGGTTGCCATTAGTTACCTTATTTTTCTCCACGTTTCTTGTTTACCGCCTTCATTAAAGATCTATAGTCTCTATTCATAGCACTATAAACACTCTTAACTGGTTCAGGAGCATTCTCAGGAGCTTTTGTTTCTGTAATTACTTGAGATGTAGCACCTCCATATCCACCCATCATACCAACCATACCACCTTCTTGTGGTACTCCTCCAGTAGTTTGATTCAAAATATCATTCAACATAGGATTGTTTGTGTACTTTACAAACTTTTTAGCTGGTTTAACTTCTTCTTCAATAACGGATGATTCTTCCATAGTTTCCAATTCTTTGAGAATTTGTTGTTCTAAGTCAGAATCAGCTGATTTTTTCTTGGTCTGAACAGCTTCTTTGGAGAATATTTCAGCCAATTGAAGTTTGATTTCAGATTGTATTACATTACGTACTTCTTGTTGTACAGTTTTCTTGATGAATTCTTTTAATACTTCTATTTTCATACTATTATATATAATTATTAACCCAACGGAGATTTAGGTAAATTTAATAAATCTGTTGCACCTTTTGGATTTGATGGTCTTGGTATTTTGACCGTCTTGATACGTGGTGTACTAGGTGGTTTTGGTATATTTGGTTTAGGCATTCCTTTTTGTACACTCGCTAATTTAGCTGCGGCCGCCCCAACTGCTCCTCCTGAAACGGCACCAATCACAGCTCCTTTTCCACCTCCCACTATTCCTCCGATTCCGGCCCCTAACCCACCACCTGCTAAAGCTCCTCCTGTTACACCTCCAACAGATAATCCGGCACCAAGTGCAGTACCACTTAATCCACCTATTAATGCTCCCTTACCACCACCGGCTAATGCTCCAATACCGGCTCCAAGAGCACCACCTAACAATCCACCTTTTAATCCTTTAGCTAATTCAGACGTAGATTCAACCATACCTGTTTTAGCATTTACAAATTTATCATTTCCAGCTATAGATTCAGGACTAAACTTATCTGGAGACCAATCCTTACCCAACCCATCTGGTTTAATACCTTTAGGATTTAATTTATCAAATACTTTGCCAGCTACACCACCCGCAACCAATCCAGCACCGGCCCCAATCAATGCACCTTTTCCTCCACCCGCTAATGCACCTATACCGGCTCCTAATGCACCTCCGCCAATTGCACCCTTAACTCCGGATGACAAATTACTAAGTACACCGCCAGCTGATTCTTGAACACCACCAATTGCACCTTGAGCTTGACCAGCGGCTCCCTCCAATGCACCTTGAGCTTGACCAGCTGCGCCTTGTACTTGGCTAGTCAATCCACCGGCCGCACTTTGTACTTGAGATGCAGCATTACTTGCTGCGCCTTGCGCTTGTGATGCTGCTTGTTGTGCTGCATTTGCGTCTAACCCCTTTACTTCTTGGGACGGTAGTTTTAAATTAGGATTATCTACTACAGGAGCTTTATTTGCTACACCATTAATTGCTTGTGTAGGAGGTCCTGGTAATGCTGGATCAGGATCAGGTAAAAAACAAGCAGGAACATTCTCTTTTTTCCAAGTTCCAGACGAAATATTTTTATCTAAATCAGATTTGATCGATTTCAAAAAGTCATTGATTTTAGTTTCAGCTCCTTGCAAATTAGAATCGTAACTTGATTCAGGTAGTCTATTATAATTTGTCTGAAATTCAAAATATGAGGTGAAGAATAAGGCGGCCAAAGATTTGGTCAATAGGTTAGGATCTCCGCCCAACGACGACACTTGAGCAATACAATCTAATTTATCTCTAACCGTTTTTTTAAAAATATCCGTTTCTTCTAAATTTATTATAATATTACCTTTCATCGTGGTTATACCCGCGATAGGCGTTTTTATTTGATATGCGTCGGTGATATATAAATTATTTATTGAAATTATTCTAGCAAGTTTTTTAGTAAGATCTTTTTTATAAGTACCCGAACTAAGTTTAACATATCCGTTTTGTTCCAGAGATGTTAAATCTGTATAATTTTTATAAAATTCATCCCAAGTAAGGATTTGTTTTGGATTCGGAATGGCGTCATTATAGTTAATGGAATCTACATAAAAATCATAATTATACTTATATTTTTTATATGATGGTATGAATAAAAAATTTCCACTTGGCAATGTTCTGCCAGAACCTGGTTGTAAGTTGCCAAATATGTCTACTATTTGTAATGCCATATATTAATCCTGAAATTCAAATTCAACTTGTACTGGACCTTCACGACGATTTCTACCTTTGAAATCACCCACAACTCCAGCACCTGTAACAGTATTAATTTCTACTGGGTCTTTACATTCACCACCACTACCAGGTGGTTTGACTCCGTTGCTACCAGGAGCATAACCCCCACCTGTAACAAATACTCTTCTGCTTAATGTTTTGTGTAGATTATCTCTTAGTAGTTTAAGTTTGATTTGTTGTACTGGTATTTGAGTTTGATCTGGATTCGCATCATTGGTGTTTTCAGCATCAATCTTACCAGCGTCTTCATGTCCATGTGGATGTGGGTGTACGTGATGATACCAGTGAACGTGATCTAGTAACCAGTTACATAAATCATACATCCAATCTACAGTTGTTTGACCCAATAATGCTGGTTCATTTGTTTCTCCAAATTGACCCAAAAATATCTGAGGAGCATTTATAGTTGCTGTGTTATTAGTGGTTATAACTACATTGTCATTTGCATCGACTGTATATTCACTATCGGTGGCTACAGCATAACGTTTTTTGCTAAAATGAAATGTTTCTGCAAATCTACTACTCAATATCAATCTATCACTGTTTATTACAAGTTGATCTCCGTCTAGATTTGGAAATTTAAATGTGGTTGATCCGTTTGGATTATATCTAACTTGTTCTTCTGTAGGTTTATTATCACCCGTAATACCGAAAACACTTTTATATACAGTGGTTTTCCAATTACTTACTGTATATCCACTTGTTAATTGAATGGTGCTACCATCATTATTAATATCTTCATCTATCTGACCACCGTAGTTTTTTTCCCAAGGTGAAATCGCCGGAATAGGTGGCAATTTCGGATGTAATTGTTGGGCTTTTTTCTGTGCAATATTACGTTGACGATTGCGTATAGTTAATTTTGGATTTCCATATCCACCGTCTACAGAATCTTTGAGTAAATTTCCAAGAAGAGCATATGAAGGATATGCACCTTTATCATTAAATCTATCATCGTCATAGGCACTAAAACGTATAGATTGACCAAATCTACTTTCTACTACTGTATCACCTTCAAACTTTCTTATACTTCTTATGAATGGATTTAATATGAAATAATTACCAAAGTATCCGTTTTGATTGATTGATTGAAATGCTGGATGACTAACATAACTTTTTCTATTTGGTGGTTGTAAATATGGAACTGCACTTTTATTATTATCACTATTAGATTTTTCAGTTACGAAGTCTCCATTGGATCCCAAATAATTTAATCTATTAAATGGCTTTGTATAGTAATATGTTTCTCCTACGTTCAATACCAACACTTGTTCATTTATTAATGGCAATTGTGTAACTGTATTATCTATTGCAATAGCCCACGGTAATTTCTCATAAGCAGTTTGTTGTTCTTCTCCTAAAATACGTATTTTAGCTCTACCAATATAACTATAGTCGGTATCAGATGGTGACGGTATTGCGTTTTCATAGTTAACTGGCAACTGTTGATATTTGATCGTTGGAGGTGGTTGAGAATTTATATTGTCCGATGTTTTTCCAAAAAACGGATGTTTATCGTCTAATATAATATCTACAACTACCGCTAATTTGTACAAAGCACCACCATTTCCTTTAATTGCGGCCGCAATGTTGGATGATAAATTGCCTGAATTTTTAACTATGGTTGATATATTTGTACTCATTATTCACCTTTACTGATTGTTATAACTTCTTCCATTAGTTGTTTTCTTTCATCTTCACTGAGTACCATAGCTGGTCCTTCTCCACTAGCTTCACCTTTAGCAACCAATCTTTGTACTACCGCTGCCAATTTTACTAACTGTTCATCGTTTTTGATACCCACATCGTAGTAATCCTTGATGAGAGGTACGATTATTACAGCGTCATTGACAGTCTTAATTAAAGTACGTAACTCGGAAATCAAAATATCAATTTGATCCTTCTTGTTTTCTGAATTTTTCACTATGTCCTTACAAAGACCAGAAAAATTCTTTCCTTTGTAAATTTCGAAATTTAAGTCCATATACCTATAAATAGAAAAACCACTCCGTTTGGAG
>JACCDP011428272.1_pt1 | contig 24411 bp, 23 predicted proteins | sample 7445841 | NCBI WGS metagenome assembly JACCDP01 (sample SAMN15323441, study PRJNA562643) | freshwater metagenome | isolation source: river surface water | place: USA:Blue River Watershed | collected 2017-08-17
GCCGGTTGAGCGCGAAGGCTCCATAAAGATCGCAGCGAGCTCACGTCCATGTTTTGAAATGATGGAGCGCAAATCCTCAATCTGGTTATATCGAAAGGGCAGCATAGTTCCGGCAAGACCTCTTGGTACGCCAGCAGGTGCCAGCCCAGGCAAGAGGTGCCCATCGAGCGCCGTGTCTTCGGAGAGGTTTGCAGCGAGATACCAATCGTGCCACCCGTGGTATCCGCAAAAAGCAATTTTGTCGCGCCCAGTGGCAGCACGAGCAACGCGTGCCGCCATGGCCATGATCTCCCCCCCAGAGCGCGCGTACCGGGTCATTTCAGCCCAGGGGTGAAGTTCGATCAGCAGTTCCGCCAACTCCACCTCCTCGGGACAGTTCAGCGTTGACATGACGCCTGCCTGGACGGCACCTATGACCGCCTGCTCGACGTCGGGATCAGCAAAACCCAGCACACAGGAACTAATGCCACTATTTGCGACATCGATGTATTTGTTGCCGTCCAGATCCCACACTTCAGCGCCCTTTGCGCGAGAGTAGTAGGCCGGCCAAAAATTCGGTAGAAACATCTCTGGACGTTTTGATAACAGCTGCGTCCCGCCGGGAATCAGTTTGCGCGCTTTTTCGTAGAGTTTTTGTCCTTTTCCCATTCCCTTCCTTTTGTTCACGAATTTCTCCAAGGTTCCAGAGGAACATAGCCACCTGCGACCAAAAACTCTGCCCAGGCTAAATCCACAGGCTCATCAATCTCGACGGAGTGAAAACGGTCCATGACGTAGCCATAAACGTGGTTCCGGTCATGGTATATCCACTGATGTTTCTTAAAGTACTCCCACCTAAATAGATAGAGGGCGCCGTTCATGGTGTACTCTTGACCGAGAGACTGACGCTGTCCAGCCAGGTCGCGTGCGACATGCAATTTATCGATCACCTTTGTCAGACGTCCATCTGAATCAATAGGTCCGATCACGGTACTGGCGACTTCAGTGGAACGAATACCTACAACGGCTTGTGCCTCGTGCTTTAGCATCAGTTCAATCGCAGCATCATAATCTTCTGCCCGAGCAAACGGTGATGAGGGCTCAAGCAGCATCACAGCGTCATAACGTTCACGCCCCTCTGCCTCAATCCATTCCATGGCATGCAGAATAACTGGCCCGCTTTTAACTGTGTCACTGGCCAGTTCTGTGGGGCGCGTAAATGGGACTTCAACGCCGTAATTTCGAGCGTCCTCTTGAATTTTGTCACTATCGGTAGAGATGATGAGTCTAGTGCAATGGTTGCTCTTACGCGCACTGATAGCCTTAAATCCAACCAGCGATATACCGCCAATCTTAGAAATATTTTTGTTGGGCACCCCTTTAGATCCCCCTCTAGCTGTAATCAAGAATAGAATTTTCATTTCAGTATTAACTAGTTAACCTGAGCAACTAGCTTAGGACTTGGGTCCAGTAATTCAACTCCGCTAGGTATATTGATAATCCGGCTGGCCAAGCCTTCTACACTTGACAGATTCATCCGCGGGCATGACTTATAGGGCTCCAGCAGGTGCATTAAGGTCCAAACTGGTCTGCTCATGTAACCGGCATCATTCAAAGTATGCAACAGCAGTTCGTGCTGGGCGGCGTGATCCTCATCCAACACCAGGGCCTGAAGCCAATAGTTACTCTTGCAGTGTACGGGTTCTTTATGCAGTCTGATGCCGATTACATTTACAAATGCAGATTCATAATCCGAGAATAGTTTTCGCTTAGTCTCAATAAACTGTGGCATCTGCTCTAGTTGGGCGCAGCCAAGTGCCGCGTTTATATTCGGCATTCTGTAGTTGTACCCAACTGAATCATGATCGTACCGCCATACATGAGCGATCTTTGCGGTGGTGGTCAGATGTTTGGCGCGCCTTGCTAAACCCGCGTCATTTGTCAGGATCGCCCCGCCTCCACCAGTTGTGATAATTTTGTTTCCGTTGAAACTCAAAGCTCCCAACTTCCCGAAAGTCCCCGTATGTTTCCCCCGATAGAAACTTCCTAAGGATTCCGCGGCATCCTCTACAAGCACTATCTTGAAGTCATGAGCTAAAGCAATCAACTCGTCCAAAGGGCCGGGATGCCCGAAGGTATGCATTGGTACTAATGCGCGAATAACCCTACCGGTGACTTTATTCACGCACTGATTGTTTTGAATTTCACAGCATCTCTGCAGATATTCGCGAAGCGCCTGGGGATTAACTCCAAGACTGCTCTCTTCGCTCTCTATAAAATGCGGGATTGCATTGCAATAGCTGACGGCATTAGATGTGGCAACGAATGTAAGTGCGGGAAGTAGTACCTCATCACCCTCGAGCACGCCGGCGAGCAATAGCGAAATGTGTAGCGCCGCAGTGCCGTTAACAACTGCAACTGCATGCTTGGCTCCGGTATAAGCTGCTAGGTCCGCCTCAAAACGATCTACAAAGTGACCAACTGAAGAAACATATTTCGAATCCAAGCATTCTTTCAAGTATTCCCATTCGCGTCCAGCGAAAACTGGCGCGTGAAGTGGAGACGGTCTGTCGCCAACAACTGAAGCAATTGCGGCCAGGGTTTGGCTCACAAGATTTGTGTTTAGTGCCACGTTCAGAGGTTATAGATATTTGATTTATATGCGCCGAGGTTACAGGGCTGCTGAAACCAAGCAGTAGTTTCTTGCAAGCCGCGTTTGAATCCTTCCCGACCAGCGTAAGAGGGCCGCCAGTTGAACAACTGGAAAGCCTTGCTATTGTCGGCCCACAGCCGCTGGACTTCTGAGGCGTCAGGTCGTAATCGTGATTCATCTGTGATCACTTCAACCTCCAACCCCATAACTTCACCAATCAACGCTACGGTCTCCCCAATGGAGATTTCAAAATTACTCCCAAGGTTAACGACCTCCCCTTGTCCGTTATCCGAGTCAAGCGCGGCAACGAACCCTAGAACAATATCCTTGACAAAGTTGAAGTCCCGGGTGGGGGATGTTGCACCAAGCTTTATCTGGCGCTTTCCGTTAGCGAGTTGAGTGATGATGGAAGGAATTACCGCGCGCGCTGACTGGCGTGGTCCATATGTGTTGAAGGGGCGAATAGTGGTTACGGGCAACCCAAACGATGCGAAAAAGGAGTAGGCTAATTGATCAGCAGCGATCTTGGTAGCCGAATATGGCGACTGGCCCTGCAAAGGATGCGCCTCAGTTATGGGTACGAATCTAGCTGTGCCATAGACCTCGCTGGTCGATGTATGAATGACTCTTTGCACTTCAAGTTCTCTCGCAGCCTGGAGTACGTTAAGAGTTCCCTTTACGTTGGCGTCCACATACGTGTCCGGCGAATGATATGAGTAGGGTATGGCGATGAGTGCCGCGAGGTGCAGTACCGCGTCACAGTCTTTCATTGCCGCTTTCACACCATGAGGGTCGCGTATGTCGCCGCAAAACACTTCGAACCTACCCTTAACATCTACTGCGCATTGATCCAACCAACCCCAGGAGTTGAATGAATTATAAAGTGCGAAGGCGCGCACGTCATGGCCCTGTCGAACCAACGCCTCAGTGAGGTGTGATCCGATAAAGCCATCTGCCCCTGTCACCAATACTTTTTTAGACATTTTCAGGTGATCGGAAGTTTTCTGGTCTTGGTTGGCATATGTTGGTTCCAGTGGGCTAGCATTGCTCCAATAAACACTTCATGTTGCGCTAAAGACGCCATTATCGTTGGGAGTCCGCATTGTCTTCCTGCCATGATTAACTTAATGGTTGGAGCTGTCAATTCGCTTTGATATTCAGTAGCACCCTGCACAACTCTTCCATCCTTGCAACGCGCGATACCACCGACTTCGTTTAGCTGCCAATCGTCCGTTCCAATTCGCATATAACCATTAGATGCACTGCCCTGTTTATAACTGGTCAGCGCTAGGGTTGAGCCGTCGCTAAAGCTAGCTTGAATTTCGCCTTCAATTTCATGAAAGCCCGCCCGCTTTGAAGGGAGCCACTCGGGACCTAGTGCTCGCGTCTTTACCTTTGTCAACTCAGTTCCATTCCAGCGAGATATCAGGTCAATGAAATGAATTGCATTGCTAGCAAGCCCCCGGATGCCCTCAAAGCTTGCTGCCAAAGGGGCTTGTTCGCCATATAGCGATCGCAGGTTTTTATACAGCGTCCATTGATATCGTGGTGTGTTGACCCAAGCAGACTTACTGCCAAGCAATTTTTTGACCTCTTCAAGCTCTTCCAGGCTTTGAGCTACTACCTTTTCAATTATCCAATGGCCGACCTTTGATTTTTCCAAGATGTGATTTAGAAGCGTAACTCTGCCGTTCGCCGTTGTGGCTACTATTGCAACATCTACTTGCTCAGGAATTGCTTTGAGGCTTGTTTCATAGATGACACTGTGCATTTGGCCTTGGTGTACCTCCAGCCAGCGCTCTTTGGCTCGCCTTAATGCATCCTCCGAACGGTCAAAAACACAAATCTCCAATGGGGTATCAAACTTTGACAGGCCTTGCAAGTATCGAGACCCCAGTTGCCCGGCACCCGCAATCATAATCTTATGCTTCATAGATAAGATGAACCAGTTTCATCGTAGCAACACCCTCGGCCAGCGTGGGTAGCTTGTTTTTTTCCCCACGAGCGGCCTTTACCGCCTCTTCGGCTTGCTGCCGCAAACCCGGCTTGAACTGTGCATCCCAGGGGTTTAAACTAATAGGCTCAGCGGACCGAGATTTGTATAGCATCGAGGAAGCCTGTTCAAGCGGGCACATCTCCCAACGCTTTGCCTGGGTTGTGATACTTACACCCCAAGGGCCTGGCCCGTTCCAGGTAGCTTGATAAATACCTGTGTCCCCTGAGGAGTACTGAAGTTTGGTCATTACGAAGCATGGCTTTATTGGGTCCCACTTGATGATCTGCTGCACTTCGGCTAAAGAACCTCTGCAAAACATATTGAAGTAGTCAATGATATGAATTGAGTTGGCGTACATCCAATTCTCTACTACGAGCGGCGGTCTTCCAGACTCAAGAGCAACATCTGAGTTTTCCTGATCAAACACCTGAACCAGACGGTTACCCTGAACCCATTCAATTTCCTCAGCGACGGCCCTGGTACTTGAATAATGCCGCCGATTTAGCGCCACGTAGGCTCTACGCTTACTACGCTTTGCAGCTTCGGAGATCATGATGGCGTCTTCCAAGTTATAGCCCGCTGGCTTTTCAATCAGCGCCAGCCAAGGAAACTCAAAGGCTTGCATGCAGACTTGGTTGACTGATAGCTCGGGCACTGCAATGATGACGAGATCAGCCGTAGTACCAGCATAAAGAGCTTGAATTGAATCGTAGACTTTCAGGGAAGGGTATTTCTTGGCTAGGGCCAGAGCGCGCTCTTGCGTGCGAGAGAAAATGCCAAGCAGGTCGACACCCGCGTGATCCGAAAACGCCTCGAGATGCTTGCCAGCCATGAGACCTGCGCCGATCACTGCGACTTTTACTCTATCCAGCCCTGTTGTTGTCATAACAGCTTTACAACAGGTTGACAATTCTCTTGTGAGCGTAGCAGTTCAAGTTGGCTATCTACGCCGCCCAGGTTACGGCCAAGAACTTTGCGGGCTTTGTCGTTAAAAAGGCTAAGGTCAAGTGGTCGGCGCGTGAGGTCACTCCGATTCGCCAGTTTTGTGGGCTTGATCAGGTTGCCATCAAGTCCGAATATTTGGGAAAGTTTCAAACCAAATTCATATTTTGATATCCGCTCGTCACCGACGACATGAAATATGCCGTACAAACCTTTGTCTACGATTGAATGTGTCACGTCTATCAAAGTTTTGATATTGATTGGCGTGAAGTATGCACGCTGAACAGGCCAATCTCTCGACCATCTCGCAATGATTCAATTATCAAGTCACTGAAGGACTTGCGATGTGGCAAGCCCCATCCAAAGAAGTTGGTTCGCACAATGATTGCGGAGGGGCACACGCTCAGCACATCAAGCTCCGCTTTTGCTTTGGTTCTTCCATATATATTAATTGGCTGGACGGGGCTCGACTCATCCATCATTGAGTTTTCTCCAGAAAATAGATGATCAATGGATATGTGCACAAGCTTTGCGCCTACGATGGAGCATGCCAGAGCCACATTTCTTGCAATCTCTGCTTGGCATAATGCGCGTCTGATATTGATGCTTCGCAAGTATCAACATTTGTCAACCCTGAGGTGTGAATAACGATCGAGGCGTTTGCTTTTTCAATCTTGAGTACTACACTCTCCCTCGAATCAAGACTAATGCGTTGGCAATTAGCTTGCTCTAACAGAGCATGCCTCTTATTTAAACCTAGAGTCACAGCCAATCTACCGCGAACAAAACATCCCCAGTTAACCGCCAATAGTCCAGAGCCCCCTGTGATTAGAATTCCAGGATTAGACATCAATCAGAAAAATTATTAGCATACGTTTAGTATGTCCGATTCCCAATACAAGTGATCAAATTTAATCTTCATATGAATCGACTAGATCCTTATATGCCAATACTCTTTGAATCTTACCATCCTTGATTTCAATGATTTTTGAACAGGTGGAAAGCGTAGTAAGGCGATGTGCAACCATAATTAAGGTTACTTTTTCGCCGCTGCTTGCTATTGCTTGCATAACGGCGGCCTCAGTCTCATTATCCAATGCACTGGTAGCCTCATCAAATATAATGATACTTGCCTCTTTGTAATAGGCACGTGCAATACCTATTCTCTGACGCTGACCACCAGACAGTCTTATACCACGCTCACCAACTTTAGTCTCGTACTTATCTGGCCAAGCTTCAATGGTGCTAGCCAATTGTGCGGCAATTGCTGCCCTCTTTACCTTGGACTTGTCGATTAAATCACGCGGGACTCCAAATGCAATGTTTTCCTCGATTGATGAGTCTGTTAGGAAGATATTCTGCGGAACATGGGCAATTTTTTGCTGCCATAGACGGATGTTTTTGGTAGAAATTTCGACACCATCAACCTTTATTGTACCCCCCGATGGCGTCAATAGGCCCATGACTATATCTGTGAAAGTACTCTTCCCACCACCAGTATGCCCGATTATTCCGATACGATCACCTTTCCTTATGCTTAAACTAATCTTGTCTAAAATATATGCACCATTAGAACTGTATTGAAATGATATGTTATCCATAACAATGGAGTGCTCAAATGCGAGTTCTCCTTGTCCAGACTTTAACTTCTCAACGGGAACAGGCTGGTCAAGAAGTTCAAGCGCATCTTGAAATGAAGCTTTAGAACCAAGAATACTTGACCATGCTCCAAAAGCCTGCTGCATAACGGGCAGTAATCTTTGAGCACCCAACGCTAGTGCACCAAGGACAGGTATTGCTTTATCCAACCCATCTGACGCGACTGATGAAGAATAAGCGATTAGGGCTATTAGGGTGATGCCTAACGCCTCAATTATAAATCGCGGACTTGTGCTTAAAACAGCGTTTACTCCTTGAGCGCGTCTTAACGGCAGGTCAGCACTTTTATAAATATTTGTATATATTAACTGGTTACCAGCTAGTAATATATCTCGTATTCCACCCAACCCCTCTTGGAGTGATCTGATCACGGCTGTGGTCTCATTTGCGATCTTTTCACTGTTACTATTCAACTCTCTATTTATGATTTTAAGGGTTGCAACATACAGTAAAGCAAAGAAACAAATCCCGATAATAGCAAAGGATGAGCTTAGAGCCAACATAAAAACGACGACTGTGAAAAATATCATTAGCGAACACAGCAGTACCAATAGGCTATTGATAATTCCCACCACTGTTCCTGTTTTGTTGGCGATTCCATTTATGACTTCACTGCTATTTCTAGAGCAATGGACAGAATATGGTTGATTCAGCGTAACCCAGTACATATGCGCGCCAAGCATAGATCCCAATGAAAATGATATCTTAGTATTTTTCCAGTTTATCAGTATCCTCAAAGCCGCTGTCAGTAAAGCTGCGAGGCAGAATATCACTGTCAGGGGTCGAATTAGTTGATCTGCTTTTTCGATAGCTAGTAGTTGCAAGAGGTGCCAAGAATTAATTTCTTTGTATATTATTTCTGGATCAGCAAGAACCGTCAAAAAAGGAATGACCATTCCAATGCTTATTACCTCTGCAATAGATGCGATTAGCATTAATGCAATAAGCAAAACAAGCTCCAATCTTTGTCTATGGCTTATATGTACCCATAATCTAAAGAACAAGCACGTAACTTCTTTATCTAATTTCATTTAGTTCCAAGACAATCCATTCTGTTGCTTTTTACCTCTGTGGAAGTTGGATACCAGTTCTGAAATTCTTTCTAACTCGCCGTAATCTATCTTTATACCGACCCTTTCAAGATCGTTAGCTGCGAGGATTATTGGTCTTAAGTCATTGAATTTGGGGTATTGCCTGAACCCAGATTTCCTTAAGACAGATTTTATGAATTGCTTCCAACTAGCTGGGCAATTCGCCAATAGCACTTCAGATGCCGGCCGCACTGGGCTCTTGTCAATAAAATTACCGTTAGCCATACCCTTTCTTTTTGTTATATTACGTACATACTCATCAGTCGCTATTTTTAATCCATTTGCTATGTGATTAATATTAGATGATTTTCCTCCAATACTTTTGGCCAGGATACTTAAGAATTCTTCGTGTTCAGTTTGTCTTGCGCCATCCAACCACCACTCGTCAAAAGGAAATTCTGGCTTCATTGACGGACTATCGCCTCTGATTGGCTTATTCTCGGCGGACCTTAACCACATTAACTCTTGTATCACCTTTGTTTTTCCTTGATAACTCATCGCTAATTCAAATTGAATTTCCATCGCACAGTATGCTTTGAATTCTTTTCTTACAACTGCTGACATGGCTTTCTTCCATGCCCAGGTTCTTGAAACAGAATAAATAGTTGATGGAGTGTATGAGGACATGTGAGCAAAGACTCGATCGACACCATTTAGCTGTTGTAACGAGTGGTGTTCCATTTCTTCATAGACCGCTCTGGCAAGCATCCTATCGTCCTGAAATGAAAATCCCAAGCTTCTTCCCATACATGAGACGAGATCTTGTTCTTCATCTAATATAGCAATACACCTTGCAAGACTGCTAGGTATAAAGAATTCGTCGTCGCATAATAATGCGACATATTTGGTTTCAACCAAGTTAATCGCTAGTGCAAATCGCTCATAAAGCGGTTGTGGCGCGTGAATATACTTGATTTGCTTGTCATTATTAGACAATGCATCCGCCTCCAATCCTATTTTCGTACCGTCAATAACGTATAAAATAACTCCACTGTTACTAAAAAATCGCATAGCTCTTTGCGCATATTCCTGCCTGTTAAATGTAGGCATTATTAATGTAAGATCTGTGACGATATGTTCCATTTATTTGTTCAGCCTTTGTCCATTAGGTTACCCTATTGGTTATTCTTATCCATTGCCTTTCGTGTGCCCGGGCACATGTCGACTTGCTAACCCACACAGGTAGCATCTTGTTTCTTATCGGCATCCCTATGAGCAGTGTCAGCATTCAATCAGTGGCCCTCCACCATGAAATAAGCCATGCATCCTAGTGATTTCAAGTACATTTTCGGCTGTTCCGATAATGATGCGTACATGGCCAAAATGAGTATTGACTCGGGTGTGGGCTTCGCACCAAGGTGCCATTTGTTCGCCTCTTAAGTCTGATGCATCTTGGGAGTCACGCTCCCCCGTTCTTTTCTTCATAGACCTGGGTGCTGCAATAAGGGTTGTATCGACTACCGTTCCGGTCTTTAGCATTAGGCCTTTGGTATACAGGATGGCATTAATGGTAGCCAGCAGGGACATGCTCACGTTATGCTGCTTCAGTAAAGGCGAACCAGGAGAATGCTGTTCTCATCAGTCAGGGGCTTGGCACCTAGGTCGAGTTTGGCAATTTCGCAGTAATTTGAGTGCTGGTGCCATGCTTTCTCCATAGCTGGATCAGAAAAGCGGAATCATTGTTTCAGGAAGTAAATGCGCAACATGGTTTCCACGAAGAATGACGAGTCGCTTCCTCAAGATCCTGCATCAGGCCGTTAAAGGTTTGATTAGTTTGTCCAGCTCAACTCAAGGCATCTCAAGGTCTATTTCATAAAGAAAGATGCGTTTACGCCTCGTGGTCGCCAAATTGAATCCGGTGGTGGAAAGAGACTAATCTGTTCCATAGTCGTAGTGTCACCCAGCCAAAGCTTGTATTGATGGGTTATGCAGAGTTTTCTTACGGTTACGGCGCATTTTGAGCTACCGCAAACATTTGCCAAGATAATCGGGGCACTTTATGGATCCATGGAAAAAGACTAGATGATTGCTTTATATGAGTGTCATTTTTATATTGGTTTATAGTCGGCACAGAGAATATATAAAATCAATCGCCTATTAGGTGATGGGCGAGCGGACGACCAGAGTTGCTGATAGTACTGCGCATCATTTCAGTCGCTGATCCCTGAGAATATCTGAATTTCCATTGCTGTGGCATGGGAGTGGTCGATCAAAAAGAATTCACCACTGAGAAGGGGTAGACTCTTTTTTTGTTCAGGCGTTGACTTTCTCCAAAGCATTCCTTGCTATTCAAAGCAGAGGCCCAAGAGTTGAAGAGTCACTTTTCAAAAATCCCAGCCACATCGTGCTAACAGTGTTCTTGGAACTATCCTTATTCCGCAGCATACACTCATGAAGATAGCTCTACGATGCAACAAATCATGGCCGCCACAAGGAAACCACGTTACGCACTAGCCCTAAAGGCTTATGCTCCCGGACAGGCTCTGGGATCCTTTAGCCATATTCAATGACAGCGATAAAGATAACCTGTCAGATTCCACCAACATTGTGGACCAATTTGTTGAGAAAATCTGCAAGTCCCACAGAAGTTCACTTCTTTGGGACTTGGTCGCAAGGGATAGATACGTTCCTCAGGAAAATGGGGGAAGTTTCAAACTCTATAGTCCAAAATCTTTTACAGCATGAGCCGACAGAGGTTATCTCAACTATAAGATTGGCAGCACTTATTTGATATGTTTTTTTCTGGATTTGCACGCCTATAAAAAGATACTTCTAGGACTGAAGGCGAATTAGAAGAGAAGTCTTTGTCCGATTTAACTAAAGAAAAGCATCACTCTACAAAACTCTATTACCTTGAGCGTGTTCACTAGGGGCGCTGTTTCGCTCATAGTTGAAAGTTGGGATTGGTGGTTGAATCCGACCCGCCTGCCTAAAAGTGGTTCGACGAATCTGAAAAACGAGATAAGCGGAAACTCTGGTTCTAAGCTTTTGACCGAAATGGTCGGGCACACAGTGGTATTCCATGGTCAAACTAAAGAAGAAGGCCCGCGATCCGCGCCACCCCCATCTTGAATTCCAGTGTGTACTTGGTTCGCTTGTTTGATTCACTCATTTAGTTTTCCCTCAACTGATTTTTAAACCGTCGGTGAAGTAAAAAGTCTTTTTTTGGGGCAAGGTCAATTAGGTTCACCGCGCACACACGCTGCTGCAGTAAGCTTGTATGGAACGGTTCGCTAAAAATCTTTATCCAGTATCACTGCTTCACAATTGAAAAGTTCAAGACTTTGCCAAACACTGGATTCGATCCTACACTCAATCTCAACTAAAGATAGGTCATGGCTGCGTAACCCTTCTACTTTTAGGTCTCGTGGAATTCGGGAAGGATTACTTTAGAAGAAGTGTCGACAGCAATTGGAATAGATTTGCGAGCTCTAAGTGCTTTGCGCTTGGCCTCGGCTGTCTTCATAGCTCCGTCGTCCTGTTGTCCTGAATGAACAACGACTAGAGGATAGTTTTTGCCCAAGTAAGCAGCAGAGCTCACTCTAATATCCGCCAACACTTCTTCACTGAACGCTTCGGATTTATACTTCCAAGCCGGCAGGTCAGGGGAAAGCTCAATCGTATAGAGAGCAATTTCGTCAAAATGCTGTCCCGCGAAATCTAACGAAGCCTGCCGCTCCTCTGGGGTTTCAGAGGGCCAACCGATAATCAAATCGGTACGCAAGATAACCCGTGTGTTGGCCTCACGAACTGACCTCATGAACGGGCCGATGCGGTCGGTATGAGGACGACGATTCATCATTTTTAACAGTCTAGAGGAAGTCGACTGTATTGGTGTCTGAACATCAGTCACCCTCTTGTTCTGAAATAGCGGCAACAAAGCTTCCCCATAACGGTCGATGCCATAAGCATTGAACTGCGCCACATGCACTTCGTAGGACTCATCAAAATCAAGAACGGCCTCGAGCAGCTTTGCATAGTTGCTACCAAATTCGATACCCCACATTGAGGTTTCCATGCCCATAAGGTTGATGACACGGACATCCTCTCGCACGCATTGTTCAATCTGTCCCAGAATCTCATCAATCGGTCGGCTACGGCGGTTTCCCAGTCCGGGTTTATGTGTGCAGAAAGTACAGTTAAAGGCACAGCCTTCGGCGATATTGATGAATCGCTTGGATAGGTTGTAGTCCCGGTAATCTTCCTTTCGACGAAAAATGGACTGGGCTGGTATGTCAGCGAGTTTGACCTTGAACTCCGGAAATAGGTCCTCAATTCCAGCGAAGGAATATGTTGTACGACTATTAGTGCGCACCGTGGGGCCAGACCAAATTTCTTTTACCCGCTCCGGATGCGCATCATTCACGCAGCCCATCACAATCATCCGTTCTCCGAACTCAGGAGCGTATCGCTTGATTCGATCATACGAAGCTTCTTCAAGTAATGACCAACCATTGCAAGTCATACAAAGAAGGCGGTCAGCGTCTGCCAAGTTATCCACGACCGAATTACCGTTAGCTTCAAGCCATTTCTGCACGCGTGCCAAGTTCAGTTTCTGCGTGGTGCACATGTCGTCTTCGGTGATAAAGAACTTCATGATCATTCCTCCTAGGCTAAGATTAAATCACATTCTCCGATTTTATCGCAGTCGTATGATTGCTGACATAATCCCGCCGCCCTAATCTGTGTTTGAAGAGACTCTCTGTTCCACCTCTCTAATCGCCGACATGCGGGCGTGGGTTGCCATTGCGAAAATTGGTAACTTGGCATCGCGATCCGAGATAAAAGCTGGCGTGAATGGCCAGGAAATACCTACATCCTTATCATCCCAGCGGAACCCTCTGGCAAGCTCCGGCACATAATAAGCGGTCATTTGGTAGTAGACCTCGGTATCGTCCTCCAGTGTCATAAAACCGTGGGCACAGCCCTCGGGTACATAAACCATCTTGCCGTTAGTCGGCGTGAGTTCGACACCAAACCATTTTCCGTAAGTGGGCGAGTGCAGGCACAAGTCTGCCACGACATCGAATATCGCACCTGCTCGGCAGGATACGAGTTTGCTTTCAGGGTTCGGGGGAGATTGAAAATGCATTCCTCGCAAAGTGCGTGCTTGGTGGCTCCGCGAAATGCTGGACTGTACAAACCGCGTAGCGAGCCCGTGATCTGCGAACTCGCGGGCACAAAACAGACGTTCGAAGGATCCGCGATCATCCTCCACGCGCTGCGTCTCGACAATCTTAGAACCTTCTATGCAAGTAGGGAAAAAGCGCATCTCAGATCAAACGCACTTCGGGAATTGGAACCAAGAACCGGCAACCCCATTCGGCGACTTTGGAATTCTGTTGTATCACTTCGTTAGCAAGATTCCACGGCAAAATAAGTACGTAATCTGGCTTGCTTTCATAGATGGCATCGGGGCTGAGCACTTTCAGCCTACTACCAGGAAGGAACATGCCCTGCTTGTGCGGACTAATGTCCACTGTAAAATCTAGAAAATCGTTACCCACACCACAAAAATTAAGCAAGGTGTTACCCTTTGCCGGTGCCCCATAACCTACGATTCGTTTGCCATCTGTCTTGGCCCGAATCAGGAAACTAAGCAACATACGCTTGGTGCGGCGCACCCGCTCCTGGAATGCTGTGTACACCTCGCACCGGTCTAGTCCAGCTTCCTTTTCTTCGGAATCCAGTTCCATCAATTCTGCTGTTGGCTGGCGATCAGAAGCGTCATGGCAAACCAACAGACGCAACGAACCCCCATGGGTTTCTAACCGCTGTACATCGAATGGCCGCAAACCTACCAAAGACAACGCATGTCGGACCGAAAGGAGTGAAAGGTAACAGTAGTGTTCATGGTAAATGGTGTCAAACTGGTTATAACGCATGAGTTCCAAGAGATGCGGGAACTCAAAGGTTGCAACTCCATGAGCACTTAGAAGCTCTGAAAAGCCCCCTAGAAAATCAAGGGTGTCCGGAACATGGGCGAGCACATTGTTTGCAACCATTAGATCTGCATGTCCGATCTCTCTGGCTAGTCGCGCACCGACCGAACGTCCGAAGAATTCGCTGACTGTTGGGATGCCATGCTGCTCGCGGGCCGCAGTAGCCACGTTAGCACAGGGCTCAACACCCGTCACCCCAATGCCCCTATCCTTAAAATAACGAAGCAAGTATCCATCGTTGCTGGCAACTTCAACTACACGATGATGTGGTCTGAGTTGCAGCATGTCAGTCATACGTTCGGCGTAGCTGGCTGCGTGAGTCAGCCAAGATTCCGAAAATGAAGAGTAGTATGGATAGTTGTCGGTAAACAAGTCCGCGGCGGGGTGAGAATAAGTCAATTGGACCAACCAGCACTTCTCGCAAACCATCGCTTTCAGAGGAAAGAAAGGCTCTCCGCGTGGTAGGTTCTCAGGTCGAACCATATCGTTGGCGATTGGTGACAATCCGAGATCGGCAAACGGAATCGACAGCGTTGCATCGCATACCCTGCAACGCACCTGGGGCGAGGGCACCATTCCAACAGAGAGATGTCGATGATCGTTTGATTTAGTCATAGCCGCCGCAGGTAAGCGCTTGGCCAATAGGTCACAAAATTCGTGACGTTACCCTCGTTGAAAACCGGCCCCGGCTCGCCGATGACAAACTGCGGGTTTTGCTCAACAAAGGCCTCGGCCGCAACCGCTGCATTGTTCCGGTCCCAATCAGGCTGGGACCGTTTAGCTCCAACTAGGTCTCGTTGGATGCCATCCATTGCTAAGATATATGAGCCCTTAGTTACTAGTGGCCCGTATAGCTCTAGCTCTTGCAAGACGTGGTCGTACGTGTGCTTACCATCTAGAAACACCATTACTGTTTCACCATCACGAATCTGTGCACATACCTCTGCCAACGTACCTTCGGCCACCGAGTCGCCCTCAATCAGGCTGATCCGATCTGCCATTTCATGAGCGTCGATTGCGCTACGATTATGCGGGCGTATCTCCACGTCAATTCCGATAACACGTCCCCTGCCCATTGCCTTCATGAGGCTGGCATAGAAGATCAGCGACCCTCCATGTGCCACGCCGACTTCAACCAACACATCGGGCTTGATTGCGTAGATAAGTTCCTGTGCGCGGATCATGTCATCTGGCAACTGGATAACGGGTCTGCCCATCCAAGTGAAACTGTAGACATATTTGTTATCCCACCCTGCACGTAGGTAAGCGCGGGCGACAGCATCAAATGCCGCTGCGGTATCCAATGGATAGCGCGCCGTTTGTTCGCCATTTATCACTACCACTTCGTTGCTGTCCGTATCAATAATGGTCTTTGCCATGTGCTACCTTATTGTTGAATCGTTCGAAGCATCCATTAATTGCGACCGATGTAATAAAACCCGTTAGGGTTCAGGTAACCCTGTTTGACTGCAAAACGGTCGTACGCGGCGATAAATTCAGCCAGTTCGCGAGTTTCTAAATCGCACGCTCGGATTCCACCCAGTAGCCTATAAATAAATGAGTGGCCAGGGCGAGTTTCTAGCTCCAAGAATCGCTCTCGCAAAGCTGCCAGCATTTCCCCCCCAGTAGCCTCGTTGTCATGCGGCGATTGGCCAGATTCATGTTTGTCACGCTCCTCCACGTACTCAACATGAATATCTGCAGTGAGTGATTTCAGGCCTGACTCGCAGAACAAATGCGGACGAATCCCTTCAAGGTCATACCACTTTCCAGTCAGTGCAAGCAGGCCACGAATTAGCATTACTTGAGCGGCATCAGCCTCGGTCCAGCGATCGTGACAGGGCTCGTAACACAGAAGATGCCCACCCGGCTTGATTAGCGACTTAGCCTTATCAAGAGCACCAGGCATGTCTGTCATGTGATGCAACGATACACTGAAAAGCACTACGTCATATTCGCCCTGCGCGTCGTGCAGAGGCATGACCTGATACTGAAGCGAGCCGAAGCCGTTGGTAAAAGGATTGGTTTGTAATACTTCTTTCGCTTGGTGAATACTGGCTGAAGAAATATCGAAAGCGGTGACGTGGTACCCATTGCGCGCAAGCTCTAGCGACATGTAACCCGCTCCACAACCAACATCGAGTATGGTCGCGCCTACAGGGCAATAGCGCCGCAAAAGGTCTAGGTAGCCTTGATTGATACGCCCCAAGTAGAGGTCAATGAACTGTGGATCCCGCCAGAAGCTTTTATAAAAGTAGTCACACTTCACCGCGCGCCGTAGGTCGGGAATGAAGCCCGATTGAACGCGCTCTGAAATGCGGTTATCAAACGCTTGGGCCTCTTCTTCGAGGTGTTGCTGGGTAATAGAATTCATTGCGTCATCCATTTACGGTTCGGGCAGCTGCAGCCGACGATTGCTGAGATGTCCAGCGCAGCTGTGCATCTAGAGCACATTGTTCTTGCAGGTTTCGCAACTCGCTCAGTCTAATCATTCGAGAATCGCGAAAGTTGCGATCCTCAAAGCCTAAAGCTTTCAGGTTTACGAAGAGATCGCGAACAGCATCTTCGAGATTCCAGCTGATGAGACCGGCTGGCGCAATCTGCGCCAGTAATCCAAAGTTAACGCGGTATGAGCGCTTGTCTGGAGCAGCGCTGTCATTTACAGACACCTCTGTTCCTGGCACTAGGTCGGCTACAGCTGAGGCAAGGTCGCGGATCTGGTAATTCCATTGATCACTGCCCACGTTTACTGCAAGGAATTTTTCAGAACGCTCGGCCTCCCGGCCGGTGGCCCATACCAGGGCGCGCGCCATATCCTCAATATGTACCAGAGGGCGCCAGGGCGATCCATCGCTGAGTACTTCAATCCGTCGGTTAACAACAGCTGCGGCAACAAAATCATTAAGTACAAGGTCCAACCTAGTACGAGGACTCCAGCCGCATGCAGTGGCAAAACGAAGGCATGTCGCTGTAAACCCACCATCCACGAGGGCATGCAGGGCTTGTTCCATAAAAACCTTAGAACGTGCATAGGCCGTAAGAGGGTTGAGCGGAGCATCCTCAGTACGTGCGTCATCTCCAGCGGATCCATAGATGCTACAGCTGGAGGCAAATACGAAGGTCTTGACACCGGCCACTTTAGATCTTCGCGCTAACTCACCAGAAGCGGTTGCATTAATCTCGAACGTTGGTGCCTCGAAAGCTCTACCCATAGGGTCATTTGATATGGCCGCTAGGTGGATAATGACATCAGCCCTTTCTAGGAGCGAGTCAGAGACATCTCTAATATCGCAAAAATGCTGCTCGTGAACCATGCGTTCAGGAATCCAGCGTGCGCCTGTTAGACAATGGGCAAAGTATCCGGTGTCAAGGCCAATGATGTAGACTCCAGGAATCGTCCGGATAAGCTCTCGAACTACAATCGGACCAATATATCCCATGTTACCGGTGACAATAATCGTTTTTCTTTGCTTCAAGTACTCACACTCCTAATGTTCAATCTAAATCAATCGGCCAATAAGTGCGGGACGCCATATCAGTGCTGACGTGAGCTATCTCCGACATTTGCGCGCTTAGCGGATTACAGCACGCCTATTCACATTCCGAAAAGTAAGGAATAGTCTAGTTTGGATTCCTACGACGACTCAAGAGTCATTATCGACGACAAAACGTTAAACGTTACCAGGGTGTGCTCCCCTTCGATAGGTCGACAAACTTGGTTGTATGGGACCAGGGCAGAAACAATGTAGATTGGTTGGGGCCTTAGTGGCAGTATTCGGAATAATCACCACGCCTTCCATGGTGCATGGCCGCTGTACCAAAGTTGTTCAAGGTAGTTCTTCTCGCGCAAGGTATCCATCGGCTGCCAGAATCCCTTGTGTCTGTATGCCAACAGTTGACCACGTGAAGCAAGGGTACTAAGCGGTTGCTCTTCCCAAGTCGTGTGGTCGTTATCTATCAGGTCGAGGCACTTGGGAGATAACACGAAAAATCCGCCGTTGATCAGGCCCCCATCACCGTGAGGTTTTTCCAGAAAACCGGTAACACGTTCTTCATCGATCTGAAGAGCACCATAACGTCCTGGGGGCTGAACTGCAAGCACTGTTGCCAGTTTGCCATGGCTCCTGTGGAACCCGATTTCCGCCGAGATGTCGACGTCGGCGAGTCCATCACCGTAGGTGAAGCAAAAAGCCTCTTCATCACGCAGGTAGCTGGCAGCTCGCTTTAAACGTCCGCCAGTCATTGTTTCATCGCCAGTATCCAATAGAGTAACCTTCCAAGGTTCTGCATAATTCTGGTGCACCTCGAAGCTGTTGTTGCTCAAGTCAAAGGTTACATCCGACATGTGAAGGAAATAGTTGGCGAAATACTCCTTAATCAAATAGCCTTTGTAACCACAGCAGATGAGGAACTCATTAACTCCGTGTGCCGAGTAGATTTTCATTATGTGCCACAGAATCGGTCGACCTCCAATTTCGATCATCGGCTTGGGCTTGAGGTGTGTCTCTTCGGAAATTCGAGTTCCCAGACCGCCAGCAAGTATGACTGCCTTCATAATGCTTCCCCATTTATTGAACCTACAGCTCGTGCTTCATTGCGGACAATAGTTGAGCAACTAGACATTCGCGTAGAGAGTGGAGCTTGGTGGCTTGGTGGCAGACGATCAGGCAATTTGTGGTTCCAGACTGATTTTGCTCGGCTTAAACTCGAAGGGCGACCAAGCAGACCAGGGGTTCCGCCTCTCCAGAAAAGAAACGATTAGGATCCAGCACGCAGCCCTGACGTTCTTATTGCTCAGACCATACGGATCATAACAAGTGGACGGCTTACCTAAGTCGCGTCTAATTGAGGCAGTTGAGGTAAAAGGGGGAATATTACACCCCGGTATTTGTAAATTTTGGAACGCATATGCGTCTTATTGGCATAGCGGGAATGCACTTCCCTCCCGACATTCCGGGTACTTTCAAAACACCTTTTTAACCTATAGGCGTGGAAAATAAGAAACCCCTGTATGTCAAGATTAACGCAGGCAATCTGTTCTTGCTGGGGCTTCGTGTGCACAACGTACCAAGGCTGCATTACGCATCCACCTCTTTTGCCTCTTGCTGCAAGACATCAATCTCGACTTTGAGGGCTTCGTACTCTTCCATCTTCCGTTTCAAAAATCGACTTGTTAAATCAGCTTTCTCCGAAATACCCGTCGGCGTCAGCAAGTATGCATAAGCCATCTTGTTATGGCTGTTTTGAAAGTTGCGCATCTTCACCGCGCCCTTGTCCAGCAGGGCCTCTAAACAGTAGTCAATTCCACCCAAACTTAGCCCCAAGGCTTTGGCCAGCTTGCGTTGGCTCATATTGGGGTTCTGCTCCAGTAGCCGCAGGATGCGGTAGTTGTTGTCTTCTTGCTGTTAGCGGATTCGGGTCAACATCTGTAGTAAACACTGGCTTTTCTTTGATTTTTTGGGCTTCGGGCAGGCTACCGCAACGCTCTCGCCATTTCAAGAAAGCATTTGGTCAATCAAGAGCATTCGATAAGAATGCGTTCAAAATCGAACGCAAGTATAGTATATCCCAATCCTGAGAGGAAACCTCACTTAAGCCACCCCGGCACCTTGAACCGGACAATCATCAAATAGGCGGTGAGGTAGGCCGCGACAAATCCTGCGCAAATCAACATCTGCGGTGTACTCGGGTGACTCAAAGGAAACCGCCACGTGACTTTGGGCTATTAAATTATAGATTTCATCATGCTGTATTTGCATAATAAGTATTATTTAAGGACGCATTTAAGCTATTAAAACCGATTGTATAAGCTTTTTCTATGTTCTCTTATAAATGTCCTCGAAGCGAACAATATCATCTTCACCCAAATAACTACCCGATTGCACCTCAATGATTTCTAGGGGCTCGCTTCCAGGATTTGCCAATTGATGCTTTTCGCCTTTAGGAATAAAAGTGCTCTCATTAGCTTGCAAACGAATCACTTGATCGCCGTTGGTAACTTCGGCAATACCTTGAACGACAATCCAATGCTCAGCACGGTAACGATGCATCTGCAAAGAAAGGCTTGCGCCAGGCTTTACTTGAATACGCTTCACTTTAAAGTGCTCACCCTCATCAACACTGTCATACCAGCCCCAAGGTCTTGCAACCTTTCGATGAAGATTTTTTTCTTCCCGCTCTTGTTCCTCTAGTTTTGCCACTATCTTTTTAACATCTTGGCTATTCTTACGATCTGCCACCAAAACCGCATCGGCCGTTTCCACAATCACGAGATTATCTACGCCAACTACGCCCAAAAGTCGCGAGGTCGAATGGACAAGTGAATTGTTGGAATTGCTCACAATAGCATCACCAGTGACGACATTATTACTCTCATCTCGCTTCCCGACCTCCCAAACGGCATGCCAGGCTCCTAAATCACTCCAGCCTGCATCAAGTTCAATCATCTTTACTGAAAATTGAGATCCTGGGCATTTTTCGATCACAGCATAATCAATTGATTCGGAGGGAATGAGCTGAAATTGTTCTTTATCTGGACGAATGAAAATGGTTTGTTCGGCATGATCTTGAGTTCTTGATAACCAGGCTTTTTGAGTAGTTTTATAAATATCAGGTCGAAATTCCCTCAGTGCAGCCAACCATGTACTGGCTCGCAATACAAACAGACCGCTATTCCATAAGTAATTACCATCTGTAAGATACTGCTGTGCAGTAGTCAAATTTGGTTTTTCAACAAAAGTATCGACAGAAAACTCACAAAGCTTACCCATCGATCCACTTCGCTTTATGTATCCGTATCCAGTTTCAGCTGAAGTAGGTGTAATCCCAAGCACAACAATAGTTTTGTTACTGGGATCAGACTTAACGGTATCAATAGAATGGTTAATGGCTTTCAGAAAAGAGGTTTGATCCTGAATGGTCTGATCTGCAGGGCTTACAACAAGAATCGGGTCTGAGCTTTCTTCGCAGTGCATTGCTGCAATAGTCAATGCGGGCGCTGTATTGCGGCTTGACGGCTCTAATAATAAGGTGGCGGAAATTTCTGGCAAGTCGCGTAACTGATCTAGAACTAAAAAACGGTGATCTTCATTCGTCACCACAATAGTTTTACCCAGCGCAGCATTCAAACCAGACGATGTCATAGTAATTTGATTGAGGCGTATCACGGCCTCTTGAAATAAACTTTTTTCTGTGATGGCGCCAGATAAAGCCAAAAATTGCTTGGGAAAAGCTGAGCGGGACAGAGGCCAAAGCCGAGTTCCAGAACCACCGCAGAGAATTATAGGATTTATATGAATCATATTAAGGCAATTGATCTCTCATCAAAACTAGGTTGAATTATTTTCCTTTTATCGTGGGTTCAATTTTATATCTAAAAATGCTTGATATGAGATAATAAGTAGGCTCGAATATTAATTCTCAGTGTTTAAATTTTCAATAACTAAATCACCATATTAAATTCTTATTTATCAAAATTTGTACCACATAGGATAATTAAATATGTGATTTTTTTTCAATTAGAAAATTTTTCTTTTTTGTATCACTTAGAATTAAAATTATTTTTTGTGTAATACCCCCATCAAAGTAAACATTTTGGAAGTGGAATTTTCTGTTTGTTATGGCAGTATTTACAACAGGAGGTTTTATGATGAAATCCAGGTTTACCGAGAGCTAAATCGTGGTGATCCCTAAAGAGGCAGAAAGTAGGATCGCTGTAACAAAGGTCTTGCGTAGCCACGGCATTAGCGCTGCGACTTTTTATATGTGGCGCTCTACATACGAGGGTCTTGAAGCGTCTGAACTCAAACGGGTGAAGGAACTTAAGCAGCAGCTCTCGTACTATAAAACCATGGTAGCGGAGCTCACATAAGACAACCGAGCGCTCAAGAACTTAATCGAAATAAAGCTCTAGCGCCAACGTGTAAGTGAGAAGCGTTAAATTACTTTGTTGGCGAAGAGCAGCTTCCGGTGCGTGTGGCGAACGAGGTGATTGGTCTAGCACGTGCTACTTATTAAAAGAAGCCGGCTGGACCTCGAGAAAAAGATCGACCCGTAATGGACACCTTAAATCAGGTCATTTGTAAGCATGACCGCTGGGTCTTTGCTTATGTTTTGCATACCTTCGCAATTAAGGCCATGCTTGGAACCATAAGCAGGTATGGCGAATTTACAAGGAGATGGGGCTGAACTTGCCCAGGTGTACTAAAAAGCGCCTACCCAAAATCATCAAAGAACCCCTGATTGCGCCGCAGGAACCCAACATCATGTGGGTCTTAGACTTTATGTACGACACCTTGTATTACGGCAGATCGTTTTGAATCTTAAACATGATTGACGAGTCCAATCGCGAAATATTGGCTATCGAGGTTAATCTAAGCTTACCGGCAGCGCATGTAGCAAGGGTCATGGAGCAGTCAGAGGAGATGGTGGGGTTGTCAAAAGCCATCCGCCTAGTTAACGGGAGTGAACTACGCTCCGCGGTCTTTGCTAGCTGGTGCGAAGGAAAAGGCATAGAGCTCAAGTTTATCCAGCTTGGTAAGCCCCAACAAAATCTCTTTATTGAACGCTATAACCGCATTTATCGCCACGAAGTACTCAATGCCCAGATCTTAGAATCACTCGAGCAGGTTCTTGAAATTACTGAGGAATGGATCCGCAGCTACAACTAGAATCGCCCTCATGCAGCACTTGGGAAGTTGTCACCGATACACTATAGACGGCAAGCAGAAAAATCTGGTTTAGGAGTGCCTACTTTTTAAGGAGTATTACACAATCACAATCAGTCTTTTCAAATTTCAGCCAACTCTTTAATGAAAATCTGCAATAAAGACCAAGGTACTATTTAATCAATTATTACCCAAGGTAAAAAAAATTGAGCGATTTATTCCTTAACCATTATGAAAATATTTAAGCAAAATAATTGCTGGAATTCTTCGTGGAAATAGCAATCGAAGATTAATTAAAGATTTTTAGTCGCCTTTAAATTTTTGATTTATGTTCTTCTCAAGAATAGATAAATATTTTCCTGAGCATTGGCGGCAAAAGTAATCTACTTTTTAAACTGATGCACCTTAAAGTATACTTTGAGATTTGTTTAGGTATGTAGCAAAATTTAATACATATATTTAATCGATAATTTTTTTTATTAGTTTTTATCAATCATAACTATTCAAAAATACGATTAGTCAACTTAAAACTGATCTCATAATATTACAGTGGTTAATTCTCTTAATTGAGTCTTATTACCCAATATTTCATAACCCATTTTATTCAAAGGAGTTTTTAATGGCTAAATCTGTTAAAGGTACCAAGACTGAACAGTCTTTAAAAGAAGCATTTGCTGGTGAGAGCCAAGCAAATCGTCGTTATTTGTACTTCGCGAACCAGGCTGACATTGCTGGTGCCAATGATGTAGCAGCAGTATTTCGTTCCACAGCCGAAGGTGAAACGGGTCACGCCCATGGTCACATGGAGTATTTGATTAATGGTGGCGCTGGCGAGCCAGGTACTGGCATGCCTGCCAAGACCGTTGCTGAAGCCCTCCAAGCCGCAATTGCTGGTGAGACCCATGAGTACACCGATATGTACCCAGGTATGGCTAAAACTGCTCGTGAGGAAGGTGTTGACGAGATCGCCGATTGGTTTGAGACTTTAGCGAAGGCTGAGCGTAGCCACGCAAATAAATTTACCAAGACACTTGAAGCGCACCTGGCAAATTCCTGATTTAGTTTTTTATTTAGTGAAGAAAATGGCGCTCAGTTGAGCGCCATTTTTGTTTAATTGAAAATCACAGGGATGTTGAAAGGTTTGATTCGAATTAACCTGCTTTCTTAGCCCAAGCGGAGCACCAACCAGCTGCAGCTACTTGCTTACCTGCAAAGAGGCTGCAACCACCAGCTGCAGCACCAGCTTTGGCTTGGTACAGAGCGCAATTGTCACAACGCTGAGTATTCGCGTGCTTGGGGTATTTCTTGGTATCTACCTTGGTAGTATCGGCTTTGTAACCCAAGGCTTGCGCTTGAGGATCAGTCTCAGCCACCATGGCTTGAGCTTGAGCCAAATTATTGAGTGACAATGTAGCTGCACCGGCAGCAGACATGATCAAAAATTGACGACGTGTGTTTTTCATGGATTCTCCGTGTTGAAAAA
>JACCDP010517591.1_pt1 | contig 24407 bp, 24 predicted proteins | sample 7445841 | NCBI WGS metagenome assembly JACCDP01 (sample SAMN15323441, study PRJNA562643) | freshwater metagenome | isolation source: river surface water | place: USA:Blue River Watershed | collected 2017-08-17
GGCCGGTGTGCTCGTCGACGATGACGACCTTGCCCTCGTGGACGACGTAGTCCTTGTCGCGCTTGAACACGAAGTGCGCCTTGAGCGCCTGGTTCACGTGGTGGAGCGCCTCGACGCTCTCGGTCGCGAAGAGGTTCTTCACGCCCATGCGGCTCTCGACCTTGTCCACGCCGTCGTCGGTGAGGGCCACGCTGCGGGACTTCTCGTCGACCGTGAAGTCGATGTCCCGCTGCAGCAGCGGGATCAGCTGGTCGACGACGTAGTAGTTCTCGATGCTGTCGCCCGTCGGCCCGCTGATGATGAGCGGCGTGCGGGCCTCGTCGATGAGGATCGAATCGACCTCGTCCACGAGCGCGAAGTTGTGCCCGCGCTGGACCATGTCCTCGAGGCGGAACTTCATGTTGTCGCGCAGGTAGTCGAAGCCGAACTCGTTGTTCGTGCCGTAGGTGATGTCCGCCGCGTACGCCGCGCGCTTGACCCCCTCGTTGCGCTCGTTGCTCAGGATCGTGCCGACGCTGAGGCCCAGGAAGCGGTAGATCCGCCCCATCCATTCCGCGTCGCGCATGGCGAGGTAGTCGTTCACGGTCACGACGTGGACGCCCTTGCCGCCGAGCGCGTTGAGGTACACCGGGGCCGTCGCGACGAGGGTCTTGCCCTCGCCCGTCTTCATCTCGGAGACCATGCCGCGGTGGATGACCATGCCACCCACGAGCTGCACGTTGAAGTGCCGCATGTTCATCGTGCGGCGACCGGCCTCGCGGACCACGGCAAACGCGTCGGGGAGCAGATCGTCGAGCGTCGCGCCGTTGTCGAGGCGCTGGCGGAACTCCCCGGTCTTGCCGCGGAGCGCGTCATCGGAGAGCGCCTGCATCCCCGGCTCGAGATCGTTGATCCGCGCGATCACGGGCTGCATCCCGCGGATGAGGCGATCGGCGCGCGTACCGAAGACGCGTCGGAAGGCGGTGTCGAGGCCGAGCATGGAATCGCTCCTTGGACCGGCCCGCATAACCCGCCGCGCCCACGCCGTGGGTCACGGCATGTCGAACCAGGGGGACGGATCGACAGCCTCCCCGTCCATGCGGAGCTCGAAGTGGACGTGCACGCCGGTGCTCCACCCGGTCGACCCGGCGAGCGCGATCTCGTCGCCGGCGGTGACCTCCATGCCGGGCCGCACCAGGAGGCGGGAGTTGTGGCCGTATCGGGTCACGATACCGTTTCCGTGGTCGATGTCCACGACGTTTCCGTAGCCCGCATACCAACCCGCGTAGACGACGAGCCCATCCTGGACGGCGTAGACGAGCGCGTAGCGATCGGCCTCCAGATCGAGGCCGGGATGGTAGCGCCAGCCGCCGCGGCCGAACGGCGAACGCCGCCAGCCGAACGGGGAGTTGAACGAGACGTGGTCGAGCGGCGGGTGGGCCATGCTGAACGGCCCGCCGCGCGCGAAGGTGCGGTCCAGGCGCTCCAGCGAGGGTCCGAGCGCGTCGAGCGCCTCTGCGAGCGAGGCCACGTCCGCCTCGAGCGCCGCCGCACGAAGCTCCGGCGTGTCCCGCAGCGACTCGTTCGCGCCCTGCGTCCCGGCGACGCCGTCGATCCAGCGCTGACGCGCCTCCATGTCACCCGCGGTCCACGGGCCCGATCCCGGCAGCTGGTTTCGCACGGCCATCTCGCGCAGGCGCTCGTCGTAGACACGCACGCGCGCGATCGTCTCCGTCATCTCCGCGACCTGCGCGTCGACCTGCTGCAACCGCGCGCGCAGCACCACGTTCTGTCCGATCACGTCGTCGTGATCGAGGATCCGCGGCGCGAGGGCGACGCCGAGCCCGAGCATCACCACCAGCGTGCCGAGCACGCCCGCGAGCGTGGCGATCGCGGTCCGCACGGCCCAGAGCGACACGCTCCACTGCCGGACCACGCCGCGCCCGTTCTCCGGCACGACGACGAAGGTGTAGCGGGCCTCCTGGACCCGCGCGGCGTCCGGATCCGCCGGGGGACGCGGACGACGCCCGACCCGCGCCGGGGTGTCCGCGGCGCGGAAGCGCTCAGCCCAGCTCATCGACCCGCGCGATGACGGCCGTGATGTTGTCGTCCCCACCGTTGCGGCACGCGAGCTGGACGAGGTGCCGCGCCGCCTCCTGCGGACCGAGCTGACGCACCGTCTCGCCGAGATCGCGGGTGTCGACGAGATTGCTCAGGCCGTCGCTGCACAGCAGGAACCGATCGCCGCGCCGGACGGCCTGCACCTGCACGTCCACCTCGACGTCCTCCTGGTAGCCGAGGGAGCGGGTGATCACGTTCTTCAGGCGATGCGTCTTGGCCTCCTCGGCGGTGATGAGGCCGGCGCGGACCTTGTCGTTGACGAGCGAATGGTCCTCGGTGAGCTGCTCGATGCGCCCGTCCCGCACGAGGTAGCCGCGGCTGTCGCCCACGTGCGCCACGTAGGCGTTGTGGCCGCGGAACACGAGGACGAGCGCCGTGGTGCCCATGCCGCGGTACTCGGGCTCCGCCTGCGCCTTCTCGTGGATCCGCCGCCCGGCGAGCCGCACCGCGTGGCGCACCCGCTCGCGCACGACCTCGACCTCCCCGTCCTCGCGCGCGACGTCCTCCTCGGCGCTGGTGGCGAGCGTCGCGAGGACCTCCTCGATGGTGTTCACCGCGATCGCGCTGGCGAACTCGCCGCCCGCGTGTCCGCCCATGCCGTCGCACACGACGTAGAGCCCGAGCTCCTCGTTCACGAGGTAGTTGTCCTCGTTGTTGCTCCGCTTCATGCCGACGTCGGTGATCCCGCAGGAGGTGATGCGCATGGTGCGCGGCCCGTAGCGGCTCGGGGGGGCGCGGGCAAGCCGACGGCCCGCCGCGCCCGGCCGAACGGCCGTCGCGTTATGTCGCGTGGCTTCGAGGAACCCATGACCGAATCGACCGACACCCCCGCGTCCACCCGCACCCTGTGGGTGGGCCGCGGGCTCTCCGCGCTCGTCACGCTCGCGATGCTCGGCAGCGCCGGTATGAAGCTGAGCCAGAACCCCGCGATGGCCGAGCAGTTCACCACCGCGATGGGGTTCCCCGCGGGGACGCTGCTGCCGATCGGGGTGACGGAGCTGCTCTGCGTGCTGCTCTACGCCGTGCCGCGCACCTCGGTGCTCGGCGGCGTCCTGCTCACCGGCTACCTCGGTGGCGCCGTGTGCACGCACGTCCGCATCGGCGAGGCCATCACCGCACCGGTGGTGCTCGGCGTGCTGGCGTGGGCGGGTCTGTACCTTCGCGAGCCGCGCCTGCGCGCGCTGCTCCCGCTTCGCGGCGCGTGACGACGTGGGGCGGCTGTTCCCGCTGGTGCTCGCGCTCGGCGTCGGGTGCGCCCGGCCGGTGTACGGGAGCCATGTCCGTTTCGCGCCGGAGGCCGATGACGCTGCGACGTCCGCCGAGGCTGCCGCGGCGCCGGACGCAGCCCCGGAGGAGGTGGACGTCTACGCGTTGAAGGCCGCGCTGGACGCCGGCACGGCGCAGGTCATCGACGTGCGCACGCCCGAGGAGTTCGCCGCGGGCCACTTGCCGGGCGCCCGCAACGTGCCGCTCGACGGGCTGAGCCTCGAGGCGGTGGAGGATGACCCGTCGCGGGACCTCTACGTCGTGTGCCGCTCCGGGCGACGCTCCGCCGAGGCCAGCGCGCGGCTGCGCGCCTGGGGTGCGTCCCCGCGCGACGTGTCGGGCGGCACGCTCGCGTGGATAGCCGCGGGATTCCCGCTGGACTAGTCGGCGAGCGCCCGGTAGCGACCTCGCCAGTAGGCCAGCGGAGCCCCCTCCGACGTGTCGATGCGGTCGACGGCCCCGATGAACACGACGTGATCGCCCGCCTCGACCGCCTGCGCGACGCGACAGTCGAGGCGCGCGAGCGCGCCGGAGAGCACCGGAGTCTCCCAGCCGTCGCGGTCCCAGGCGGGCGCCGCCGCGTCGGGCCGCCCGGCGAAGGCATCCGAGAGCGCGCGCTGATCGGCCGCGAGGATGCTCACGCCGAAGTGGCCCGCATCGCGGAGCATCGCGCAGGCGCGCGCCTTCGTCCCGATGCAGACCGCCACGAGCGGCGGGTCGAGGCTCACGCTGGAAAAGGCGCTCACGGTGATGCCGTGCACGCCGTCGGCGTGGTTCACGGACACGACGGTCACACCGCTCGCGAAGCGGCCGAGCGCGTCACGGAAGGCGCGGGGTTCGACGGACATGCTCACCTCTCCGGCGGTGTAGCCTGTGCGGGCGCGCCGAACACCTCCACCCACGCGCGGCGGTCGTGCGCCGGAACGATGCGCAGCTCCGGCATGCGCGTGCCCAGCGCGTGCAGCGCTGCGATGTGCGCGTCCAATGCATCGTCGTCGGCGTCAAAGGCACTGGCGAGCCAAGACTTCGGCTGACGCGCGTCGATCCCCTCCCGCAACCAGACCGTATCACCGACGAGCAGCATGGGACGCCCCGCGGCCGGCGCGACGTAGACGCCCACGCTGCCTGCGGTGTGGCCGGGCATCGGGACCACGACGACGCTCTCGTCGCCGAAGGGCTCCCACCGCACGGGCCAGATCAGGAACGGACGCGCCTCGAACGGGATGGGCGACATGCGCGACGCGGCCAACGCGTCCTCCCCGGGCATGGCCGCGAGGTGCTCACCGGCGGGCGCCCACACCGTCATTCCGGGGATGTCCAGCAGGCCGCCGAGGTGGTCGTAGTGGGCGTGCGTGACCAACGCGGCGTCCGGCGGCACGACCAGATCGTCAGGATGGCCCACGCGCGTCCACCCGCGTGAGGCGACCGCGAGCAGCAGACGCTGCATGCCATGCGACGCGGCCTTGCGTTCCGGAAAAGCCGTCGACTGGCCGCCGTCCACGAGCAGCGTGCGCGCACCATGGCGCAGCAAGACGCCGCTCATCGTCCCCGGGACGTGCGCGGGCGCATGGCCCCGCGCGACCGCGAGACGTCCGGGCATGGTCCCGGTCGCGAACTCGACCCAGGTGGCGTCCACCACGCTGGCACGCGCGGGGTCGGGCGGCGCGAGCGCGGGCAGGTCGACAGGGGCGATGTGATGCGTGCATCCGGCGGCGCACAGGAGCGCCGCCACGCCCGCGGCGCGCGCCGCGCTCACGTTTCGACCGCGAGCGTCCGGAACCCGACGAGGTCACCGCACGCGTCGACGCCGACGCCGAGCACGGGAATCTCGATCTCTCCGAAGCGGAACACCGCGGGGCCCCGGGTGTTCGCGCGCAGCCAGTCCCGCAGGGCGGCCCACCGGTCGGCGTCCGCGGCCTGCGCGGCGTCCATGCCCTCCCACCCCTCGACCAGGTGCGCGAACCAGCCGTCGAGCTCCCGCACGTCGGGCGCCTTGGACGCGTCGATGCCCGCCGCGTCGCGGACGACGGCCGGATCGAGGGGCACGGCGGCGCCACCGGGCACGGGGAGCCACACGGGCTCGACGCGCGCGTCGGTCTCCGAGGTGTACCACAGCTCTCCGGTCACTGCGGCGACCTCGTCGCGCAGGACCGCTCCGCAGCGCGACGCCGACGCGTCCCCGGTGTCGGACGGGGCGGACGTGTCCAGCCCCGCGGCGTCGGCACAGGCCGCGAGCAGCGGCAGGAGGAGGACCGCGACCCCACGCGACGGGGGGCGTTGGAGCGTGCGACTCAATGGACCCCCTTCTTCGGACGAAGCACCGCGCCATCGTGCACGTGCTGGTTCCACGTGGCGGGCGGCAGGCGGTTGGCGACCTCCTGCATCGTGATGACGCCCGGGACGGGGCAGACGATCTGGCAGAGGTTGCAGCCGACGCACTCGGCTTCGTCCACCACCGGGACGCGGGTCGCCCCGGTCGGGTCGGGGTGGATGCACTGGTGCGCGCCGTCGTGGCAGGCCACCACGCAGAGCTGGCAGCCGATGCAGGTGGAGGCGTCGATCTTGGCGATGATGTCGTAGTTCAGATCGAGGTTGCCCCAGTCGGAGTAGGCCGGCACGGCGCGGCCGACCATCTGGTCGAGCGAGGTGAAGCCCTTGTCGTCCATGTAGGTGGAGAGGCCCTCGATCATGTCCTCCACGATGCGGTAGCCGCGCAGCATGACCTCGGTGCACACCTGCACGCTGGAGCTGCCGAGCAGCATGAACTCCACCGCGTCCCGCCAGTTCGTGATGCCGCCGATACCCGAGATGGGCAGCCCGAACTCCCGGCTGCGCGCGAGCTGCGCCACCATGTGCAACGCGATGGGCTTGACGGCGGCGCCGCAGTAGCCGCCGTTGGTGGACGCGTCCCCGACGCGCGGGACCGGCACCATGCGGTCGATGTCGACCCCGATGATGCTCTTGATGGTGTTGATGAGCGAGACGCCATCGGCCCCGCCGCGCTTGGCGGCCAGCCCGTGCGGCACGATGTCGCTCACGTTCGGCGTCAGCTTCACCAGCACCGGGATCGTGGAGTACGCCTTCACCCACCCGGTGATGCGCTCGTTCACGAGAGGCTCCTGCCCCACCGCGGAGCCCATGCCGCGCTCGCACATGCCGTGCGGGCAGCCGAAGTTCAGTTCCAGACCATCGCTCCCGGCGTCGGTGGCGCGCTGGATCATCTCCTTCCACTCGGCCTCGGTCTCGACCATGAGGCTCGTGATCACCGCGTGGTTCGGGAAACGCTTCTTGACCTCGTAGATCTCCCGGAAGTTCGTCTCCAGCGGGCGGTCCGTGATGAGCTCGATGTTGTTGAAACCGATCGCCCGCGTGCCACGGTAGTTCAGCCCGCCGAAGCGGCTCGACACGTTCTGGATCGGCTGGCCGAGCGTCTTCCAGACCGCTCCACCCCAGCCGGCGTCGAAGGCGCGCATGATCTGGTCCCCGGAGTTCGCGGGCGGGGCCGACGCGAGCCAGAACGGGTTCGGGGAGCGGATGCCCGCGCAGTCGGTGGACAGATCAGCCATGGGAGCCTCCGGAGAGCGCGGCGTGGATCGCGCGCGCGGCGTTCTTGCCCTCGGCCGCCGCGTTGACGACCTCCTTGCCGCCGTTGGCGCAGTCGCCGCCGACAAAGACCTTCGGGTGACCGGTGCGGCCCTGCGCATCCGCCACGACGCGCCCGCGCTCGAGCTGGACGCCGGGCAGCCCCGCGAGCAGCTGCCCGATGCGCGCCTGACCGGTCGCGACGAGCACGAGCTGCGCGGGGAGCGTGAACTCCGTGCCGGGGATGGGCTTCTTGTCGTCACCCGTGCGCAGGCACCGCACGCCCGTCACGGACGCGTCGCCCTCGAAGGCCACCGGCTGCGCGCGCCAGGCGGCCGAGACGCCCTCCAGCACGGCGTTCTCCCATTCGTGGGCGTAGCCGCTCATGCCGGCCTCGTCCCCGCGGTAGACGAGCGTGACACCCTCGACACCGAGGCCCTTGAGCTCGCGCACCGCGTCGACCGCGGTGTTGCCGCCGCCGAGGACCACCGCGTCCCGCACGGCCGACAGGTCGAGCGGACCCGCCTTCATCGCCTCGATCCAGCGCACCGCGCCGTGCACGCCGTGCAGCGTCTCCCCGGGGACACCGAGCGTGCTGTCGGGGCCGAGGCCGACCGCGACGAAGACCGCATCGTGCTCCGCGACGAGGGCGTCGAGGCCCGCCGCGTCGACCTCCACGCCGGTCCGCACCTCGATCCCGCCGATGCCGAGGATGTAGTCGACCTCCTCCAACGCCGTGTCGGTCCGCAGCTTGTACGGCGCCACGCCGGTGACGTTCAGGCCCCCGAGCACCTCCGCGCGCTCGAGGATCGTCACGGCGTGCCCGAGGATGCGCAGCTCATGGGCCGCGGCGAGTCCCGCGGGCCCGCCGCCGACGACCGCCACACGGCGCCCGGTCGGTGCGCCGGCCGTGAAGAACCGCCAGCCCTTCTCCATCGCCATGTCGGTGGCGTAGCGTTGCAGCCGCCCGATCTGGATCGGCGGGTGGTCATGGTGGTGGTGGACGCACGCCCCGACGCACAGCACCTCCACGGGACACACCCGCGCGCAGCTGTGCCCGAGGATGTTCGCGTCGAGGATGGTGCGCGCGGCGCCCCGCACATTGTCGGTCGCGATCTTGCGGATGAACCCCGCGATGTCGATGTGCGTCGGGCACGCGTGCATGCACGGGGCGTCGTGGCAGGTGATGCAGCGGTTCGCCTCGGCGACGGCCTGGTCGGCGTCGTAGGGCACCTTGAAGTCGACGAAGCCGACTTCGGAGCGGTCGGGTCGGAGGGATGCCATCGGGACTCCGGGCGGCAGGGTTCAGGGGCTGGACGGTGCCGCGGACGCAGCGCGCGCCCGCATGCCGAGGGTGTAGGCGGTTCCGGCGAGCGCGACGCCCGTGAACCACGCGTAGGGGTAGGCCGCCTGGAACGCGGCGGGCACGGTGTCGAGCACGCCGATGCGTCCCAGGAAACCGGGAAGGTTCGGCGCCACGCCCACCACCAGCGCGGCGACCGCGACCGGGTTCGTGCCCGCGTGCGGGCCGTCGGGACGGAAGAGCGCGTGCACGTCGAGCGTGCGGCGTCGCACGAGCCAGTAGTCGGCGATCATGATCCCCGCGACGGGCCCGAGCAGCGCACCCACGCCGCCGAGCCACCCGTCGAGGTAGGTCGCCGGATCCGCCATCAGCTTCCACGGCATGCACAGGATGCCGAAGATGCCGGTCAGCAGGCCACCGGTCTGGAACGACACGTGCCGCGGGGCCACGTTCGCGAAATCCTGCGCGGGGCTCACCACGTTCGCCGCGATGTTCACGGAGAGCGTGGCGAGGAGGATGCCGAGCACCGCCACGACCGCCACGACCGCGCGCACCGCCGGATCGGGCAGCAGCGGCGCGGAGAGGCCCTCGGGCACCGCGCCGGAGGTCATGATGCCGAGCAGGTGCTCGGGGTTCCACAGGTCGGCGACCTTCGCGCCGGGCAGGATCGCCGCCGAGGCGCTCGTGATGACCACCGCCATGGCGCTGAACGCGATCATCGTCGTCGGCAGGCCCAGCGCCTGGCCGATCGCCTGCTCCCGCTGCCCACGCCCGAAGCGCGTGAAATCGGGGATGTTCAGCGAGAGCGTGCTCCAGAAGCCGATCATCGCGGTCAGGGACGGGACGAAGACCGGCCAGAACGCGCCGAGCGTCGCGAAGCGGGAGGGCTGCGCGAGCAAGGGCCCGACGCCGCCCGCGCGGTTCATGACCCAGCCGAGCAGCACGGCGGCGAGCAGCAGCACGATCGGGGCGGCCCAGTTCTCGAACACGCGGATGGCGTTCATGCCCCGGTAGACGATGAGGATGTTCATCGCCCAGAACACGAGAAATGTGAGGGCGCTCGGCACGCCGAGGCCCGCGATGGTGACCCCTCCCCCGACGCTGGCGAAGGCGGGCCAGAAGCTGCACAGGAAGGTCTTCAGCGCCTCCCCGCCGATGTACACGTTGATTCCGAACCATCCGCACGCCACGAAGGCCCGCAGCAGCGCGGGGACGTTGGCGCCGGTCGTGCCGAAGCTCGCGCGGGCCAGCACGGGAAAGCTCACGCCGTACTTCGTTCCGGGGTGCGCGTTGAGCAGGATGGGCACGAGCACGATGACGTTGCCCAGCCCGATGGTCAGGAGTGCCTGCCACCAGTTCATGCCGGCGGCCATGAGCCCGCCGGCGAGCGTGTAGGTCGGGATGCAGTGCGCCATGGAGATCCAGAGCGCCGCGAAGTTGTAGGCGGTCCAGTCGCGACGGCCTTCCGGCACCGGCGCAAGATCCGCGTTGAACAGCGGGCTGCGCACCACGTCCTCCGGCATCCCGGCGACGGCCTCTTCCAGCAGCTTCGGATCGTGCATCCCGTCGTTTCCTCCCTGCGTGCGCTCAGCCCTCGAAGACCGCGTCGGTGATGTCCAGGCCGCGGTCGATGATCGCGAAGGCGTCCTGGATCTGCGGCTCGGTGATCGTGAGCGGCGGGATCGCGGAGAAGCTCGACCAGCGCGAGAACGTGAACAGCCCCTCCTCGCGGAAGAAGGCGGCGAGCTTGCCCATCGCGGGGTGGGCGCCGTTGTACGGCGCGATGAGGTCGCCGCGCGCGTTGCGCTGGATGTCCATCATGCCGAAGAGGCCGATGACACGTCCCTCCTTGAAGGAGGGGTGCTTCGCCTTGAGCGCGTCCATCTCGCGACGCATGACGGACTCGAGCGCGGCGGCCCGGCCCACGAGGTTCTCCTCGACGGTGACCTCGAGCACGGCGAGCGCCGTCGCCAGCGCGAGGTTGTGGCTGTTGTAGGTCAACCCGCCCGCGAAGTACTTGCTGCGCAGCGACTCGACGACGTGCTGGCGCACGCCCACCGCACCGAGCGGCATGTACGAGCTCGTGAGGCCCTTCGCCATCGTCACGATGTCGGGGACGATGTCGCCGTGCTCGAAGGCGAACATCTTGCCGGTGCGGCCGAACCCGGCCATGACCTCGTCGCAGACGAGCAGGATGCCGTACTTCTCGGTCAGCGCGCGCAGCCCCTTCATCCAGCCCTTCGGCGGGATCAGCACGCCGTTGGTCCCGGTGACGCTCTCGACGAAGATCGCGGCGATGTCCTTCGGGTTCTCGTACTGGATGAGCTCTTCGAGGTAGGTCAGGTGGTTGTGGGTGATCTCCTCGTCGGTGGTGCCGAACGAGAAGTTCATGGGGACCGGGTCCATCACCCGGATGAAGCCCGGCGCGCCCGGCTCGTTGGCCCAGCGCCGCGGGTCACCCGTGAGCTGCATCGTGGCGTTCGTGGCGCCGTGGTAGCTGCGGTAGCGGCTGAGGATCTTGAAGCGGCCCGTCGCCGTGCGGGCGATCTTGATGGCGTTCTCGTTCGCCTCCGCGCCGCCCGTCGTGAAGAAGAAGGTGTCGATGTCCCCCGGCGTGAGCTCGGCGAGCATGCGCCCCAGCCGCGCGCGGGCCTCCGTCGCGGACTGCGGGTACGCGAAGATGAGGCCGTCGAGGGCCTCCTTCATCGCGGCGACGACCTTCGGGTGGCTGTGGCCGACGAGCACGCTCATCAGCGTGCTGTTGAAGTCGAGGTAGCGCTTGCCCTCGGGCGTCCAGAAGTAGACGCCCTCCGCGCGGGCGATGGGCCAGGGGTCGACCTGGTCCTGCACGGCCCAGGTGTAGAGCGTGTGCTTCTTGCACAGGTCGATCATCTCGCGGGAATCCATCGTCTCACCCCATCCACGTGGTGTCGGTCTGAAGCGCCCACTTCGTGGTCACCTTGCGCGGACGCGTCCAGAAGCGCCAGCCGTCGTAGCCGGTAATGTTCCCGGCTCCGAACTTGCTGAGGTTCCAGCCGCCGAACCCGAACGGCTCGCGCGGAACGGGGACGCCGACGTTCACGCCCACCATGCCGGCCTCCACGCGGGACGTCACGTGGTTCGCCACCGCACCCGACGTCGTGTAGATGCACGCGGCGTTGCCGTAGGGGTTGGCGTTCTCGATCGCGATGGCCTCGTCCAACGTCTTCACGCGCACGATGCTGATCACCGGGCCGAAGATCTCCTCGGTGACGCACGGCATGTCCGGGGTGCAGTGGTCGAGGATCGTCGGCCCGATCCAGTAGCCGCCGTCCGGCCCCTGCGCGCCGCGCCCGTCCAGCAGGACCTTCGCCCCGCGACGCTCGGCGTCGTCGATGTAGCCGGTGATGCGATCCATCGCGGCCTTGCTGATGATGGCGCCCATGTCCTCGCCGAGACGGACGCTGCGCGCGCCCGCGACGATGTCGTCAAGGATGGGTTGCACGTCCCCGACCGCGAGCAGGACGCTCGCCGCCATGCAGCGCTGGCCGGCGCAGCCGGTGAAGCTCGCGACGACGTTCGGGGCGGTCAGCGCACGGTCCGCGTCGGGGACGATCATCAGGTGGTTCTTGGCGCCGCCGAGGCACAGCATCGTCTTGCCGGTCGCCGCGCCGCGCGCGTAGACGAGCTTTCCGACGCGCGTGCTGCCGACGAAGCCGATGGCCTTGATGTCCGGATGGTCCGCGAGCGCGTTGACCGCGTCCGCGCCGCCCTGCACGATGTTGAAGAGTCCATCCGGAAGCCCCGCCTCGCGGAAGAGCAGCGCCAGCCGCGTCGCGCTGAACGGGACCAGCTCCGACGGCTTCAAGACGAAGGCGTTGCCGCCCACGAGCGCCTGCGGGAGCATCCACATCGCGACCATGAGCGGGAAGTTGAACGGCGCCACACCCGCCACGACCCCGAGCGGCTCGTGATCCACGCGGCAGTTCACGCCGCGGGACACGTCGAGTTGCTCGCCGGCGCCCATGTTGCCGAGGGAGCAGCCGAACTCGACGCACTCGATGGTCTTCTCGACGCTGGCGCGACCCTCCGCGTAGGTCTTGCCGTTCTCGTGGGAGATGAGCCAGGCGAGCTCCTCCATGTCGCGCTGGAGCAACGTCTTGAGGCGGTAGAACACGTCCGCGCGCTCGCGCACCGGTACGCGTGCCCACGCCTTCTGGGCGGCCGCGGCGGCGCGGACGGCGGCGTCGACGTCCGCGGGACCCGACATGGTCACGCGACCCATGACGCGCGCGTGGCGCGGATTCTCGACGGGAAGCGCCTGACCGGACGCGGCGGGCACGAAGGCACCGCCGATCCAGTTGAGGGCGTCGCCCTGCTCGGTGAACGCGTAGCTGCGCGCGGAAAACGGCGTGGACATGGAAAACTCCGTGAGGCGGGATCGAACGTTCAGGCGCGCTGCGGAAGCACGCGAGAGACGGGCGTCGGCAGATCCTGCCGGTTCCGACGCATCTGGTTCTCGAAGAACACGCTGTGGCAGGGTCGGTTCACGTAGCGACCGAAGCCGCGCTGCGTGTGGAGCGACGTCCCGTCCCACGCGAGCGTGCCGCGCACGTAGGTGCGCGCAGGGTTGCCCACGACCTCCATGCCCTCGTAGATGTTGACGTCGACGTTCTGGTGGTGGGTCGACGCGGAGATGACGCGCGTCTTCGCCGGATCCCAGACGACGAGGTCGGCGTCGGAGCCCGGCGCGATCGTGCCCTTCTTCGGGTGCAGGTTGAAGATCCGGGCGGTGTTCGTCGAGGTCACGGCGACGAACTCGCTCGGGGTCAGTCGTCCCGTGCGCACGCCGTGGTGCCACAGCACGGCCATCCGGTCCTCCACGCCGCCCGTCCCGTTCGGGATCTTTCGGAAGTCTTCCAGGCCCGCCTGCTTCTGCGGCGTGCAGAAGCAGCAGTGGTCGGTGGCGGTCGTGTGGAGCATGCCGGACTGAAGGCCGCGCCACAGCGCCGCCTGGTGCTCGCGGCTGCGGAACGGCGGGCTCATGACGTAGTGCGCGGCGGTGTTCCAGTCCGGATGGCGGTAGACGCTGTCGTCGATCACGAGGTGCTGCGCGAGGACCTCGCCGAACACGCGCTGTCCCTCCAGCCGCGCGCGCGTGATGGCCTCCAGCGCGTCGATGCAGCTCGTATGGACGAGGTAGAGCGGCACGCCGAGCACCTCCGCGATGCGGATGGCGCGGTTGGCGGCCTCCCCCTCGACTTCGGGCGGACGGCTCAGCGGGTGTCCCTCCGGGCCACGGAACCCGCGGTCGTACACGTCCTGCTGGAGACGCCAGACGAGCTCGCCGTTCTCGGCGTGGACCGTGCACAGCGCGCCCAGCTCCCGGGCACGGGTGAACGAGTTCACCAGCACCTCGTCGTCGCACATGATGGCGCCCTTGTACGCCATGAAGTGCTTGAAGCTGTTGACGCCGTGGTCGCGGCAGAGCGTCTCCATGTCGGCGTGCACCGACTCGTCCCACCACGTGATCGCGACGTGGAACGAGTAGTCCGCCGCAGCTTTCTCGGCCCAGCCGCGCCAGGTGTGGTAGGCGTCCAGGATCCGCTGCTTCGGGCTCGGGATGACGAAGTCGATCACCATCGTGGTCCCGCCGGCCGCGGCGGCGCTCGTCCCGGAGAAGAAGTCCTCCGACGCCACGGTGCCCATGAACGGGAGCTCCATGTGCGTGTGCGGGTCGATGCCGCCGGGCATCACGTACGCGCCGCCGCAGTCGACCACCTCGGCGCCGGCGGGCGCGTCCAGGTCGGGCCCGACGGCCGCGACGGTCTCCCCGACGACGAGCACGTCCGCGCGGGCTTCGGATTCGGCGGTGACGACGGTGCCACCGCGCAACAGGAGGGCCTTGGACATGTCACGCTCCGGACGCGGCGCGCGCCGCGGGTCAGGGGGGAGGCGGGGCGGGCGTCATGCAACAGAGGGGGACCGCCCCCTCCGCCCCGGGGAACTCACTTCCGGACGAGATCCCCATAGGCGTCCGGGCGGCGGTCGCGGAAGAACTGCCAGGTGTTGCGGACCTGATCGATCTTGGCGAGGTCGAGGTCCGCGACGACGAGCTCATCGTTGTCCTCGCTCGCGACGGCCTCGAACTCCCCGCGCGGGTTGACGAAGTAGCTCGTGCCGTAGAACTTCCCGATTCCCCAGGGCGCCTCGGTGCCGACGCGGTTGCTGGCCGCCACGAAATAGCCGTTCGCAACGGCCGCGGCAGGCTGCTCGACCTTCCAGATGTACTGCGAGAGGCCGGCCACGGTCGCGCTCGGGTTGAACACGATCTCCGCGCCGTTCAGACCGAGCGCGCGCCATCCCTCGGGGAAGTGGCGGTCGTAGCAGATGTACACCCCGATCGTGGCGTAGCGGGTCTTGAACACCGGGTACCCGCCGTCGCCGGGGGTGAAGAAGTACTTCTCCCAGAAGCCGGCCACCTGCGGGATGTGCTGCTTGCGGTACTTCCCGAGGTAGGTGCCGTCGGCGTCGATGACGGCGGCGGTGTTGTAGTACACGCCGCGCATCGCCCGCTCATAGACCGGCACGACGATGACCATGCCGTACTTCTTCGCGATCGGCTGGAGGCGCTCCACCGTCGGTCCGGGCACCGCCTCGGCGGCCTCGTACCAGCGCGGGTCCTGCGAGGGGCAGAAGTACGGGCCGTTGAAGATCTCCTGCAGCCCGAGGATCTGCACGCCGCGACGGCCTGCCTCCTCGATGTACGGCAGGTGCTTCTGGAACATCGCCTCCTTGATCTCCGAGACGGGCTTCGTCTCGTCGTTCACGGGGTTGGAAAGCTGAATGAGACCGCAGCGGACGACCTGGGACGACACGGGTGCTCCTGGAGACCCGACGATCGTACTGCATCACGCGACGGAGCGGGAGACGTTTTGTCCATGCGCCACCGCCGCCGAGGTTACGACGGGCCCGGAGACTGACCCATGTCCATGAAGATGTTCGTGAACCTTCCGGTGCGTGACGTGGCGCGCAGCATCGCGTTCTACGAGGCGCTCGGCTTCCGCGTGAATCCGCAGTTCACCAACGCGCACGCGGCATGCCTCGTCCTCTCGGAGGACCACTACGTCATGGTGCTCGACCCCGAGACCTACCAGGGGTTCACGCCGAAGGCCATCGCGGACACGCGCGCGACGTCGGCCGCCCTGATCGCCATCACGCGCGAGTCGCCCGATGCGGTGCGCGCCCTGTGCGAGACGGCGTTCGCGCACGGCGGAACCCGCTACAAGGAGCCGCAGGACCACGGTTTCATGTACGCGTGGGGCTTCGAGGACCCCGACGGCCACACCTGGGAGCCGTTCTGGATGAACCCCGCGCACGTCCAGGGCTAGCGCGGGAACATCCCCACCTCGACGACGGCGCGCGCGTACGCCTCTGCGGCGGCCTGGCACGAGACGAGGTCGCCTCCGAGCCATGCGGCCGCGAAGTTCGTCTCCGTCGGCGGCGTCATGATCCGCAGCGCGCGCACGTCGGCCGCCTTGAGCGCGGCGTCGAGCGCGAGCGTGGCCTCCATCGGGGGGGCGACGAGGTAGGCCATCGGATCGCCCGTCGCGAGGCCGGCCTCGCGCGACAGGTAACGACCGACGGAGGCGATCACGTGCGGAAAGACCGCGATGGTCCCCTTGGCGTCCGCCTTGTAGAAGCACGCGTCGTGCTCGAGGCAGCGAACGAGCGCCGCGAGTCCCTCGTCCACCTCGTCGGCGTCCGCGCCCGCGATCACGCCGAGCACCTCGCCGGACAACCGCCCGGACGCATGCGCGGCGCCCGCGTAGAACGACTTCGCGAACACGACGTCGACGTTCGCGTGCTTCGTCGCCTCGTCCAGCGCCACGTAGGTGGGATCGTCCTGATCGCAGGTCACGAGACCCAGCGCGCGATGACGCTCGGGATCGGCGCCGTACGCCCGCAAGAGCGCGGGGTCGGCGCCCGGCAGTCGACGAAGGGACAGGATCCGCGGCAGGATCGGTTCGAGGATCATCGTCCCTCCTTCGGCGGACCGACATCGACCAGACGCACGCGGGGCTCGGGCGCGCGATACCCCCCGCCGACCGCGTCGCCGAGCTGATCCCGCACGGGTGCCAGGTCGAGCGCCACCCCGGAGGTGCGCTGGGCGAGCATGGCGCCCGCCAGGACCGCGAGCCGCTTGCCGGCCTGTTCCGGCGGCGCGCCGCGCGCGTGGATGTTCGACATCATGTTGCGATCGCCATCGTGACGCCCGACGCGCGGATCGTAGACCAGGTACGCGGAGAGCCCGTCGCCCGTCCCGAGGCCGGGTCGCTCGCCGAGCAGGATGGCGGACACCTTCGCGCCCACGGTCTCTCCGATCTCGTCCTCGAGCCACACGCGGGCATAGCGCGCGCAGACCGGCGTCCCGACGCTGTACCCACGCGCCTCGCAGGCCGCGATGAAGGCGCGCAGGAGCTCCATGCCCGCGCCCATGCACGCCACGGCGGACAGTCCGTCCGCGAGGATCGGCTGGATGTCGACGCCCGTGCGGGCCTCGGCGCGCAGCCGGGCGAGGGACGCATCGTCCAACCGCCGGCCGAGGTCGGGCCGCAGGCGGAACTCGCGATGCGAAGACACCCGCGACTGCAACGCCAGGAGGCCCTGCTGCGTCGCCCAGTCGGCCGGCAGTTCCGTGTAGACCGCGCCATGGGCGACGGCGAGCTCGGCCTGGAACTGCAGGACCACGTCGGTGGCGTAGCGCGTGCCGACCGACCCGATCCCGACCAGCGCCGTGGTGTGCTGCGCGGCGGCCTCCGCGTAGCGGCTGCGACGGCGTGGTCCGGGGAAGATCCGCGCGGGCGGCAGGGGAATCTCCGGCGCCGGGGCCGGTGGCGGGAGCGGGTCCGATCCCGCGATTCGCTCCCGCAGATCGGCGACGAGGGCGCGCGTCAGGCTCATCGGTGCACCCGTCGACACATTCCGATACGTCTCACAGGAGCACCGTCGGATCGCCGAACCGCTCGCCGGGAATGCTTCCGTCGAGGATCCCCTTTTCCGAGAGCCATGCGTCGAACTCCGGCGTCGGCCGCTTTCCGAGAAGGCCGCGCACGGACGGGATGTCGTGGAAGCTCGTGGACTGGTAGTTGAGCATGATGTCGTCGCCCACGGGCAGGGACATCAGGTAGCTGCACCCGGCGGCGCCGAGCAGGACCTTGAGACTCTCGAGCTCATCCTGGCTCATGCGCGCGTGATACGTGAAACATGCGTCACATCCCATCGGCAGCCCCAGGAGCTTGCCCATGAAGTGATCCTCCAGCCCCGCCCGCATGATCTGCGGCCCGTCCTCGAGGTACTCGGGACCGATGAACCCCACGACCGTGTTGACGAGAAAAGGCTTGTACCGCCGCGCGAAGCCGTAGCAGCGCGCCTCCATCGTCACCTGGTCCGCGCCGTGATGCGCGTCGGACGACAGGGCACTCCCCTGCCCCGTCTCGAAGTACATCACGTTCGGACCGCGGCTGGTCGTGCGCGCCCGCATCATCGCGTAGGCCTCGTCCATGAGTGCCACGGAGATGCCGAAGGCGCGGTTCGCCTTCTCGCTGCCGGCGAAGCTCTGGAACATCAGGTCCATCGGGCAGCCCAGCTCCAGCGCCTTCATCTGCACCGTCACGTGCGAGAGCACGCAGTGCTGCGTCGGGATGCCATTGCGCACGCGCAGCTCGTGCAGCCGCGAGAGGATCTCGGCGGTCGATTCCGGCGTGTCCGTCGCGGGGTTGACGCCGATCACCGCGTCGCCGCAGCCGTACACGAGTCCCTCGCGGGCGGAGTACAGGATTCCCTGCAGATCGTCGGTCGGATGGTTGGGCTGCAAGCGCGAGGACATGCGCCCCGGAAGACCGAGCGTGGCGTTGGCCCGCACGACCACCTGGCACTTCGCGCCGACGACCATGAGGTCCATGTTGGACATCAGCTTGCACGTCGCCGCGGCCATTTCCGGCGTAAGGCCCGCCGACACCGAGCGGATCACGGGGCCGGTCGTCCCCGTTTCCAGGAGCCACTCCCGGAACTGACCCACGGTGAGATGTTTCACGGCGTCGTAGGCGCTCTCGTCGAGCGAGTCCTCGACCAGGCGCGTCAGCTCGTCCTGCTCGTAGGGCACGACCGGGTTCGCCCGAAGCTCGGCGAGCGTGATCTCGGAGAGCACGGCGCGCGCCGCGACGCGCTCCACCGGGTCACGCGCCCCCACGCCGGCGAGATCGTCGCCCGACTTCGGCGCGTTCGCCTTCGCCAGGACTTCCTTCACGGAGCCGAAGCGGTACCCGACGCCGCGGATGGTGGCAGAGAGGTTCACCGTCCCAGTGTAGCCGGCCCGCGCGATTCGTCACGCGCCCGTCAGACCCCTCGGCCGCCGCGGCGGTTTCGTGCGACCAGCGCCGCGCAGAACGCCGCCGCACACGCCGCACTGCCGAACAGCAGCAGGAACACGGGGCCGAGGTCCCCTCCCCGCGCGTCGTACAGCCGCCCGATGGCGAGCTCCTGCACGATCGGGCCGAGGCTGCCGAAGCCCGAGATGACCGCCGCCGCCAGCGTCGCCGCACGGCGGCTCCCGATGTCCATCGCGCCCGCACCCGTGAGCAGCGCGTCGGGGCCGTAGAGCGAGAAGCCGACGATCCCGAGCAGCGCGGCGAACACGCCGACGCCGGTGTGGCCGAGCGCGAGGAGCGCCCCACACGCGCCCGTCATCGCGAGCATCATGCCGAGCGCCACCTCCGCCCGACGACTCGCGAACCAACGGTCCGACATCCAGCCGGCCACCCAGACACCCGGAATCCCGGCGAGATCGAAGGCCGTCGAGTAATACCCGGCGGCCTCGCCGCTCAGGCCGTGGTTGCGCTCCAAAAAGAACGGCACCCACGACCAGATCGCGTACCGCACGAGCTTCACGAAGAAGTAGAACCCCGAGACGAGCAGGAGGTTGACCCACGCGTCGCGGCTCAACCCGAACGGACCCTGGGGCGGGGGCTCGGGCCGCCCCCGCAACGCCCCGGCCTCCCCGGCTGCGGACGGCACCGGCGGGTCGGACTCCTCGACGGGCGGGAGCCCCACGTCCTCCGGGCGGTCCCGCTGGAAGGCCCAGAACTGCACGATCACGGCCACGAGCGTCGCGGCGCCCGCCAGGAACGTGGCGCGCCATCCACCGGCGCCGAGCACCCAGGACAGCAGCCACGTCGACGCGAGCGAACCGACGGTGAAGTTTGTCGACCACAGGCCCATCACGCGCCCGCGCTCGTGCTTGTGGAACCACGCCGCCATCGTCCCGACGTTGCCCGACCAGCCCGTCGCCTGCGCGAGGCCGTTGAGCGCCATCAGCACCATGAGCGTCGTCGCGTCGAGCGTGACCCCGAACGCGAGCGTCACCAGCACGGAGAGGATCATGCCGCCGAGCACGCTGACGCGCGGCCCGAAGCGGGTCCCGAGCGCCCCCGCGAGGAACTGGCCGGCGGCATAGGCGACGAGGTACGCGGCACCGAGGGTGCCGAGCGTCGCGGCGTCGAAGCCCGCCTCGCGCCCGAGCGCGGACTTCGCGACGCTCCACGGCTTCCGGCAGAAGTAGAACCCGACGTAGCTCAGCCAGGTCGCCACGAAGACGCGGGTGCGCCACGCGTCACGGACGGACGCGTCGGACGCGGAACGGGCGGCTTCCTCGCGGCGCGGCGGGCTGGACATGGCGCCCACCTAGCCGGGCATCGGGCGGCGTGCGGACGCCACGCCCTCAGGTTGTGCGCAGCTCGCGGGCGGCCCACGCGCGGAAGGCCTCGGGTCGCTGCACGATCAGGTCGCGCAACGACGGCGGAACCACGCCGGCACGCAGCGCCACCTCGTCCGGGTCCATGCCGAGCAGGCCGGCCACGCGCGCGATGCCCTCCTCCGAGAGGCGCTTCTCGGCGGATTCCACGCGACTGAGGTGCGCGGCGGAGATTCCGAGATGATCCGCGACCTCCTGCTGCCGCAGACCACGGGCCTGACGCTGCTGACGGAGCCAGGCACCGAACGCGAGCACCGGGGTCGCCGTCTCCGCGGGCGCGGCGGGCGCCCGTGCGCGCCCCGCGTCGGCCTCCTCGGCGGACCATTCGATCTCCGCGTAGGCGGCGTGGTTGTGGATGGACTCGTGGTTCTCCGCGGCCACCCGCACCCAGCGCACGCCGTCGAGCTGTCGCACCGCGAGGACCGCGTCCCGCACGAGATCCTCGACGAACTTGGGGTTGTCGTAGGCGAGCTCGGTGACGTACTTCTCGTCCTCGCGCTTGAGCAGCGCGAACAGCGGCGCCGAGCCGCACCGCTCGATCGCGGCCACGACGTCCTCGATCCACACGAAGGTCTCGCTCCGGACCTCCACGTCGACGAGGCTGCGCTGGTTGTGGGCCCCCCGGTCGCTGATCGCCTTGGAGCACGGGCAGAGGCTCTTCACCGGCACACGCACCCCCAGGACGAAGTCCAGGTGCGGTCCACGACGCGACGCCTTGAACGTGCAGATGTACTCCATCAGCGACTCGACCCCGCTCACGGGCGCGCGCTTGGAGATGAAGTACGGGAACACGACCTCGAGGTGCGCGTCCTCGGCCTCCAGCCGCTCCTGGATCTCTCCCAGGATGATCGGCATGTTGCGCAGCGTCATCTCCCCGCGCCGCGCGTTCAGCACCTCGATGAAGCGGCTCATGTGGGTGCCCTTGAACTGGTGCGGCAGACCCACGGTCAGGTTGACGCGCGCGACGGTGTGCTGGACCTTGTTGCTGCGGTCCCAGACCTGGATCGGGTAGGACAGGTCCTTGATCCCGACCTTGTCGATGGCGAGCGCGCGGTGGTCCTGCTCGGCCGCGTGATCCGGCAATGCGTGTGACGTCATGGAATCCCCAGGAGCTTGTGCGTCTGCAACGACAGGCGCCACGTCGGATGACGTCGGCACCAGTCGACCGCGGCGGCCGTGTTGGCGTCCCGCGCGGGACCGTCCATCGGCTGCACGAAGAAGTGATCGAAGGCGAGGCCCTCGTAGGTCTCCGGCGTCAGCTCCGGCTGCGGATGGACGAGCTTGAGCTCGTTTCCGCGGGTGACGACGAGCTCGGAGCGCGGCTTCGGGCTGACGCAGACCCAGTCGACGCCGATCGGCACCGGGCGCGTGCCGTTCGTCTCCAGCGCCACCTCGAACCCGCGCGCGTGGCAGGCCGCGACGAGGCCCTCGTCGAGCTGGAGCGTGGGCTCGCCACCCGTGAACACGACGTACGGGCGCCCGCCACGGGCCTCCGCGCGCCAGGTCGCGTCGACGTGCGCCGCAAGGGCCTCCGCGTCGTCGAAACGCCCGCCGCCGGGCCCGTCGGTGCCTCGGAAGTCCGTGTCGCAGAACCGGCACGCGGCGGTCGCGCGATCCTTCTCGAGGCCCGACCATAGATTGCAGCCCGCAAACCTGCAAAACACCGCGGCACGACCCGCCTGCGCGCCCTCTCCCTGCAACGTCAGGAAGACCTCTTTGACGGTGTAGGCCATCGTCGCCCCCTGCCCGCCACGCTCTAGCGCGACCTGTCCACCCGGACAAGACCCACTTGACCCGTCCGGTTGGCGTCGCCACGGACGGTGGCTAGCTCGACCGCAGGAGGCACCATGGGCCAGGTGAAGGTGATGCGCGCGCCGAGTCGCGGGTGGATGCTCGCGGCGGGCGCGTTGCAGTTGGCGGCAGGGCTCGTCTTCCTGTGGGCGCCCGCGCTCGCTGCGGTCGCCGCGGGGACCGTGCTCGGGGCGACCCTGCTCGTCGTCGGCGGCGTGATGGCGGCGTCCGGCGTCGCGGGTCGCGGGATGGGATGGGGGTGGGCCGTCGTGCGGGGCGCGGTGGCGGGGATCACCGGCGTACTGCTGCTCGCGGATCCCATCGCGGGGGTCGTCGGGCTCGCGATGGCGCTGGGCGTCTACTTCGCGGCGTCCGGCGCCGCGCGGCTGGCGCTCGCCGTCACCTGGCGACCCGCGGCGGGATGGGGTGCGATGGCGGCCAGCGGCGTGCTCGGACTCGTGCTCGCCGTCGCGGTGCTGGCCGGGTGGCCCGCGACGAGCCTCGCCGTCGTGGGAACCCTGCTCGGCGTCGAGGCGTGCATGGACGGGGTGGCGCACCTGGTGGCCCTCCCCGCGCCCCGTGGCGCGACCCGCTGAAAAAATCGACGGGGCGAGTCCAGCTTCGAGGGGGCGGCGCGTTTGAACGGGTGCAGGTGGATGAACCTGCCGACGCGGGGGTTCCGCGTCGCACCGACGGAGCCGCCATGCGTTCGCCCCTCGCCCTGCTTGTCCTCCTCCTCGCCGCGTGCAGCGACGCCGCGCAGGAGGCCTCCGAGACCCTGGTCGTGTCCGCGACGACCGGCCCCGAGGAGACCCTCGCCGGGCCGGACGGCGCCGCCATCGGCCTCGGGGACCCGCACCCGCTGGCGCTCGACCGAACCTGCGATGCGCAGGCCGACTACGACGCCCTCGTCGCGCTCTACGACACCGACGGCGACGGCGCCCTGTCGGCCGACGAGGCCGACGCGGTCGCGACGGCCTACGGCGCCGGGGACGGCCACCGTGGACACCATGGTCGCCACGGTCATCGCCTCGCGCTGCTCAAGCTCATCTACGACGTCGACCAGGACGGCGCCTTCTCGACGGAGGAGCTCACCACGCTCTTCGACGACTTCACCGCGCGCTGCGAAGCCCTCCAGGCGCAGCTCCTCGAGCGCTTCGACGCGGACGGGGACGGCGTTCTCTCGGACGAGGAGCTCGCGACCGCGGACGCCACGCTCACGGCGGAGGCCGAGGCGGCGCACGGCGATCGCCCGCACCACGACGACGTCGACGGCGACACCGGCGACGCGGACGGTCCGCACGACGACGGTCGCCACGGCGGACACGGAGAGGGCGGTCGTGGCGGTCACGGCGGCGGCCACCACGAGGACGGCGCGCACGACGACGCACACGACGACGGGCTGTTCGACTTCGGAGACCCCGAGGTTCCGCCGGAGCTCGCAGCGTGGGACACGAACGCGGACGGCGCCTGGGACGAGGCCGAGCTGGACGCGCTCCGCGAGGAGTTCCGCGCCCGCATCCGCAACGGGGAGCGCCTTCTTCCGCACCCGCACGACGACGACGACGCGACCGGCACGGACACGGGCACCGGCACGGACACGGGCTCAGGCACCGACACCGGCTCGGCCACGGGAACGGCGGCGGGCACGGGCACCGACACCGGGGCGGGCTCCTCCACCGACACGGGAACCAGCACGGCGACCGGGCGCTGAGGCGCGCGCGCGGTAGGGGGGAGCACGATGGAACCGAGCGACGCCGAGCTTCTGGACGCCTTCGCGCGCGGTCGCGAGGATGCGTTCGAGGCGCTCGTGCGCCGCCACGGCCCCTCCATCAAGGGCTTCGCCCTCCGCATGTTGAAGAGCGCGGACGACGCCGAGGACGTCTTCGCGGAGACGTTTCTGCGGGTCGCCCGCGCCCGCGGCGCGTGGGAGGACCGCGGGACGGTGCGGGCGTGGCTCTTCACGCTCGCGCGGCGTCAATGCCTCGACGTGTTGCGTCACCGGGCCGTGCAACACCGCACCGAGCACCAGGTCGTCGCGCTGGAACGATGGCGCGGGACGACGCCCTCCCCGGAGGCGCGCGCGGTGCTCGGGGAGGAGGCCGATCGGCTCGAGCGCGCGCTCGCGCGCCTTCCCGACGAACACCGCGAGGTCCTGCTGCTCCGCACGGTGCACGGTCTCGAGGCGAGAGAGGTCGCCGAGGCGTTGGGGTGCACGGAGGAGCAGGTGCATTCACGGCTTTCCTACGCCCGCAAGCGCCTCAAGGAATGGTTGGACACGGAGGGACGGGCAGACCCCGCCCGCGCCGGAGGTGCGCGATGAGCCAGGACTGGAACGACGACGACGCCCTCGACGCGGCACTCGGCGCGCTGGGGACGCCGTCCGGCGCGACGCCGCGCACGACCGCACCGGAGTTGCTCGCACGCGCCTCCGGTGGCGCGTCGACACCGTCGGCGACGCCCACCCCGTCGCTTCGAGGCATGCGGCAGGGCCTGCGGGGCGCACGCCTCGCCGCCGCGCTGACCGTCGCGGTCGGCGCGGGCTTCCTCGGCGGCCTGCGGATGCGCGCGACC
>JACCDP010914912.1_pt1 | contig 24404 bp, 19 predicted proteins | sample 7445841 | NCBI WGS metagenome assembly JACCDP01 (sample SAMN15323441, study PRJNA562643) | freshwater metagenome | isolation source: river surface water | place: USA:Blue River Watershed | collected 2017-08-17
GATGCCTTCTGGTTATGAATCAGTTGCTCGATGATGGGTTCTGCCGGTTGGGTCAGGATGTGGAGGATGCGGGGCATGGAAGGAAGATCAGAACCGGAAGACATAGGTGGATTGGGCTGCGATGTTGGCCCACTGCTCATCGGAAACCTCTTCGAACGACGTCAGTGCTTCCCCCAATTCAGAGGTTTGGGGAGCGCCCTTCTGGACATAAACCGGACGCCCCCATTCCTTGAGGATCGGCAGGTAGCGGCTGAAATTGTCTTCATCGATCCATTCATCGGAGTACTCCGCCAAGGACAGGATGGCGGGGCCTCGCAAATACAGCAGCACCTCGGCTTTCTTCCAGGTGCCGATGCCGGCCGCCACCCGAATGGCTTCTGCCGGGCGACCGCTGGTCCGCGGATCGGATTCCACAACGATCAGTACCTTGGGTTTCATGGTGCGTTGAAGCTGACAAAGCGGTCGGTGCTGGCGATGAGGTCGCTGACCACGGTCAGGCCGGCGAAAATGGCCCGATCGTCCACAGGAACCCCGTGGTGGTGTGCTCCGTAGGCGCAGGCGTAGAACTTGAGTCCGCGCGCGCGCAGTGCCTGCAATTCGGGGTTGGCAATGCCTTTGACGGCCGTATCGATGCAATAAAGGTACACCGAACAACCGGCCTCGAGCGCCGTTGCCGCAAACCGGACCCCGTGAAGAAAGGCCGGAGCTTCCGGTGGTGCGGAAATGAGGATTCCGAGTTTTTTTCCGTCAAACGACATGCGCAGAGAAGAAACGGGAGGTTGAGCCCGAAGTCAAAGACCTCTCACGACCTATTCGTCTCGCAATGCGTGCTTTAGAACCGTGCCATCTGGCCTACCACCGGGTGGTGGTCAGGCTGCCTGTGATCGTTGCAGGCCCTGCTGTTGCTGCTCTTCCTGCTGCACCAAGATCTCGGCTTCGAGGTTCTGGAACGGTTGGAAGATGTACGCGTTGAAGAGGGCGTTGCCGATGTCGATCAACTGGATTTGCAATGCATCGATGTACTGGTGCAAACCGAGCAATTGGAACACTTCATCGATGGTGCCAAACTGGAGTTGGGCCACCAGCCGACCGGCCAGCTTCTCGGAATCATTGCAGAAGCGCCCGTCGGATACCCCAGAAATTCGGCGCAGTGAACGGTTGAGACGCTCGACACAAAATTTGACCGAGCGCGGGAAATTGTCGGACAGCAGGAGGAATTCGGCCACCAGACGCGGATGAACCTCTGCTCCATGGATGGATTTGTAGGCGTCCCAAGCGCTGCAGGAATGCAAGACGGAGGCCCACGCCAGTGCGTCCACCTGGCTCACCGTCGCTGGCACGCCGCGCTCCGGCAAAGTGCCGTGCCGTACGTCAAGAATGCGCGAGGTCATGTCCGCCCTCTCCAGGAACTTGCCGGCCTGCAAGAACAGCCACCCTTCGTTGTGGGGAATGGTGGCGTCGGTGAGGCCTTGAAGCGTCAGTGAGCTGGATTTCACCTGATGCAGGAAATCAAACGGGCTGGTTTCCCAATCTTCGCGGGCCTTTTGAGAGTGCAGGTAGAGGTAGAGGCGGTTGAGTTCTTCCCAGATGTCGACCGTCAATTGGTCCCGAACCATGCGGGCGTTCTCACGAGCCTGCGAAATGGACGAAACGAGGGAATTGGTGTTCTTGGGCTCGAACACAAGGTAGTCGGTGACGGTTTCAGCAGTCGCTACATCCTTGAGTTTCCAGAAGGCGGCGGAGTCTCCGGTGGCTTCGATGATGGGCAGCCAGTGTTCCGAAAACTGCTGCGAATTCATGTTCCGATGGTCGAGGAGCAACTGCAAATTGACATCCACGATGCGCGACGTGTTGTCGGCGCGCTCAATGTACCGGGACATCCAGTACAAGGAATTGGCAACTCGGGAGAGCATGGTCGTCGGTTGGGGAAATTGCGGTTATTCGTCGCCGTAGAGGACCCAAGTGTCCTTGCTGCCACCACCTTGTGAGGAATTGACGACCAGTGACCCTTTGGTCAGGGCCACTCGAGTCAGACCTCCGGGGATGATCACCGTCTTTTCGCCGTACAGGATGTAGGGTCGAAGGTCGATGTGACGGGGCTCGAAGCGGCCACCGCCCACGTGGGTGGGATGGGTTGAGAGATTGATCATCGGCTGGCCGATGTAGTTCCGTGGATCCTTCTCAATGGCCCCGCGGAACGCCTCGCGCTCAGCCTTGGAGGCCATGGGCCCCATGAGCATCCCGTAGCCGCCGGACTCGTTGGCCGCCTTGACCACCAGCTTGTCGAGATTCTCGAGCATGTGTTTGCGGTCGGCTTCTTCGCTGGCCAGATAAGTCGGCACGTTCGGGATGATCGGATCCTGGTCGAGGTAATATTTGATCATCCGCGGCACGAAGTAATACATCACCTTGTCGTCGGCGATTCCGGTGCCAATGGAATTGGCCAGGGAGACATTGCCCGATCGATAGGCGTGGACCAACCCGGGCACTCCCAGCATGGAATCCCGTCGGAACACGGTGGGATCGATGAAATCGTCGTCCACGCGGCGGTAGATGACATGGACCGGCTGCAACCCCTTGGTTGTCCGCATGTAAACCCGTGCGTTGCGGACCACCAAGTCGCGACCCTCGACGATTTCGATGCCCATTTCCCGGGCCAGGTAGGTGTGCTCGAAATAGGCTGAGTTGTAAGCCCCCGGTGTGAGCAAGACGACGGTCGGATCAGCAACACCGGCAGGAGCAATGTGCTGCAGCATCTTGAGCAACTCCTGCGGGTACTGATCGACCGGCCTCACACCCACGCTCTCGAACATGGCCGGGAATGTCCGCTTCATGGCCCGTCGGTTTTCCAGAACGTAGCTGACCCCGGATGGGCAGCGTCCGTTGTCTTCCAAGACCATCCATTGTCCGTCACCGCCTCGAATCAAGTCCGAGCCGCAGATGTGGATGTAAATGTCTTTGGGAACGCTGAAATTGACGAATTCCCGCCGGAAGTGTTTGGCCGACAAAACGAAGTAGGACGGGATGACACCGTCCTTCAGGATACGCTGTTCGTGGTATATGTCGTGAAGGAACAAGTTCAACGCGGTGATGCGTTGGATGAGTCCGCGCTCCAAGTATTCCCACTCCTTGGCGGAAATGATCCGCGGCATGAGATCGAACGGGAAGATCTTCTCCGTGCCGGCCGAATCGCCGTAGACATTGAATGTGATGCCTTGTCGGAGGAAGGCGGTGTCCACAGCGCGCCGGCGATCATCGAAATCATCCCGGGTGATCTGCTGGAAGCGCTGTGCGAAGGTTTCGTAGGGTTTCCGGAAGCTTCCGGTTTGCGGGGACATCTCGTCGAAGTAGCCGCTTGGGTCGTAAGCGCTCAGCACGAGGTACGATTACACCCGGACTCCGGCGAGGAGAACCACCGAGTTGCGTTGAGCTCTAAGAATTCTATTCATGGATTCAACACATCTCATGCATGGGTGATCCTCATGGTGCGATCCAGTGCACCAAAACCAAAGCGCTCACGGGCGATCTTCGATGCGGTAGAGATGGGTTTGGGTGCGAACCCAGATGGCTTCCCCAGCCGCGGCGGGTGAGGCCATGCACCCTCCGTCGAGTTGGTTGTCAGCCAAGCGACGGAAGGTTCGATCCGCGGCGATCACCACCGCCGTTCCCCCCTCACTGAAGCAGTACAAGCGATCCCGGGTGGCCAAGGGAGACGCCGAATAGTTGCCTCCCAGACGCTCGCTCCAAACCAGCTTTCCGGTGGTGGCCTCCCAGCAGTTGGCCACACCGCCATCCTCCACTCCGAAAAGGAGATCACCCACCAAGGTCAGAGAGGGTTTCTTTGGGGTGCCACGTTTGGACTTCCAAGCAAGTTGAACGCCTCCAGCGGGAGAACTTTCACCATTCGCGTCGAGCACAGTGCCGGCACTGTTGGGCCGGATGGCCAAGGTCTGCCCCTGAGACCATCCGCTGGGAACAAATACCAATCCGTGCCCGATGGCCGGACGTGTTCCGGCGGAGTGACTGGTGCGTTCTTCAACCCGCCAGAGTTCTCGGCCATCTCGGGCGTCCAACCCGTAGACAGCCTTGGCACCCTGAGTGACCAGGTGGGGAATGCCGTCGACTGTGGTGACCGCGCAGGTGGCAAAGGCCTTGCGCATGTCCCCGTCGGCTTCGGGTTTTCCGTTGGCTCCCAAATCCTTGTAATCGACGGAGCGGTCCTTCTGCCAACGCGTGGCCCCGGTCTTGGCATCCAAGGCGACCATGAATTGCCGGTCGCTGCCGTCGAAATTCAAATACAGGAGACCTTGATGCAGGATCGGAGAAGAACCCGCGCCACGGAAGTGGTTGCACTTCAGGTCGCGCCGCTCCCACAGCTTCTTGCCCGTGCGCGTGTCCAGACAAGCCATGCCCGCCTCGCCAAACGACACGTAAATCCGGCCCTTTTCGATGACCGGGGTGGGGGAGGCGTAGCTGTTGTAGCGTTTCCAGAGATCCGGTTGATCGGCCTCAAAGACCAAGAGGTCGTGGATCACTTTGCCCGAGTTTCGGTCCAGGCACACCGCGTAAAGCCGACGGCCACCTTCGTTCGCCGTGGTCACCCAGACTTGGTCTCCCCAAATCACCGGCGAGGACCAACCTTTGTCATGGATTGGAGTCTTCCAAGCGACGTTCTGTTGTTCGGACCACTTCAGCGGAAGCTTCGCCGCGGTGCTGACACCATCGCCACGAGGCCCTCGGAATTCGGGCCAATTTTTGTCGGCGGCCAGGAGGGAACTCGCGGTCAGGAGGCTGAGGAAAAGAGGTTTCATGCCGATGGGGATTTCGCAGTGGAACCCATCAGGCGCAACGCGGCAAGCAGTCCGGCCAGAAGGGCGATGGTCGCGCAGGCCAAATACGGTGCCGGCAGCCACAAGTCGTAGAGGGTCGTGGCCACGGTCGGTCCGAGCACACGGGCCAGGGTGCCGGCGCTTTGGGCAACGCCCAGAGTGGTTCCCTGTTCATCAGCTGGGCTGAGTTGTGAAATCAACCCCATGGTCGGAGCGCGGTTGATACCAGAACCGATGGCGAATACCGCAAGGGCAGCGAGCAGGGTGGCCAAGGAATTGGCCACGGGCATGAGCACGAGGCTGACAGCCACTACGATGAGACTCGCTCCAATGAGGCGCCGCTCGCCGAAGGATTTCACCAGACGGCCAATGCCGCCGCCTTGAACCATGGCGGCCATGATGCCGCAGAACGCGAAGACATAGCCGACGTGCTCTTCGTCGAACTTCAGTTTGGCATCCAGCAGCAGGGGGAGGGTGGATTCGAAGGCCGTGAAGGCGAAGGTGCCGAGAAAGTAAATGCCGATGAGGAATCCAACTTCCTTCATGGCCAGCACATGGCGGATCAACTTGATTCGATTGCCCCGTAATAAAGACGGAAGACTCTCGACGGCAATTATCAGGGTCTGGCGGATTTGTCCCTGACGCTGTCCATTCTTAGGTGGCGCAGCATCCTTTTTTCGCGTTTCGGGAAGGATGATGCAACCGATGACGAAGTTGGTGGCGCAAATCACCGCGGCCACGACGCCGGGACCGGCCAGACCGAAATGCTTGAAGGCTTGCGATCCGAGGACGGGTCCGAGAATGAAACCCAACCCGAAAGCCATACCGATGAGGCCCATGCCCTTGGATCGCTTTTCCGGAGTGGTGACGTCGGCGATGAAGGCCGATGCCACGGATAGGTTGGCTCCGCAAATACCGGCAAAAACCCGGGAACCCACGAGGATCCAGAAGCCGGTATCTCCGACGAAGTGGGCCGACAACCCGAAGAGACCGTACGCGACAATGGAGCCAAAGTTGCTGACCAGCAGTACCGGTCGACGGCCAATACGGTCGCTCAATTGTCCCCACCACGGAGCGAAGACCAGTTGCATGAGCGAATAAACCCCCATGGCTGCGCCGATTTGCCAACCTTGTGCGCCGTAGCGTTCGGCATATTTGGGCAGCAGAGGCAGACAAATACCGAACCCGATCAGGTCGATGAAGACCGTCAGGAAGATGACCAACAGCGGGGAACCGGACTTCATGATGTCGGACAGTCTGGATGGAGCCTTTGGCGAGCGGCAACCGCCGATTGGCGGGTTTCAACCTTCTGGATACCGACGTCCATGACCCTCAATGGCCCGCGCGCAAGGTGCATTGCCCCTTGAGCAAGCGGACGCAGCAAGTCAGGCGAAAACGCTCCGGGTCTTTGTTCCACTGATCGAGCACATCCAATTCCTCGTCGGAGGGGGGGGAGAGATTTTCCATGCCGGAAACCACTTCCGCCGCGCACGTGCCGCAGGAACAGTTGAAACAACCCGCTTCCATTTCCACTCCGGCCAGCTCGCCGGCTTCGACCAGCAACTCTCCATCGGGGACCTCAGCGGATTTCTGGGCGGGTAGAATGGTAATGGTGGCCATGGCGTTCGAAAAAGGACGGGCGGAGCAAAAGGGGCAGCAGCCCTGAAGTCAACCTTGGGAGAATCTTCAGCGGGCGGATCAACGGGGGCAATCGGATCCGTCGATCGGCGCTCACCGACTCGAAAGGGTTGTCGAACAGCAAACAGCCCGCCCAACCACGCAGTAAAACCGGATCGTACCGGAGATCAGGCCATCACGCCGCGAACCACCTCGCCGTGGACATCGGTCAGGCGTCGATTGATGCCGTTGTGATAGAAGGTGAGCTTCTCGTGGTCGACACCCAAAAGGTGAAGGATCGTGGCGTGGAAATCCGGAATAGTGACCCGATTTTCGCCCACCGAATAACCGATCTCATCGGAAGTGCCATAGTGGTGTCCGGGTCGGATTCCGGCACCGGCCAGGAAGGTGGTGAAGACACTCGGATGATGATCTCGGCCGGAGGCATTGATGCCTTGGGTCGATGGGCTGCGTCCAAACTCGGTGGACCATACGAAGAGCGTGTCTTCGAGCATGCCGCGCTGCTTGAGGTCCTGGATGAGCCCCGCGACCGGGCGGTCCATGGTCGCGGCCTGGGTGTCGTGGTTTTCCCGAAGGTTTTCGTGACCGTCCCAATTGATGCGGGGGCTGCCAAAGGCTCCGCCGTTGATGATTTGGACAAAGCGGACTCCGCGTTCCAAAAGGCGTCGGGCCATGAGGCAATTGCGGGCAAACCCCTTGTTGGCCGGATCATCGAGGCCATACAGGCGACGTACCGTCTCGCTTTCGCCGGTGAGTTGGGTCGCCTCGGGAATGCTTACCTGCATTCGTGCGGCCAGCTCATAGGAACGCAAGCGGGCGGCAAAGGCACGATCGCCTGGATGGGCCGAGGCGAAGTCACCATTGATCTGGTTGAGCATTTGCAGGTCGGCAGAACGGGCGTCGGCGGAAACCGACGCCGGGGTCTCGAGGTCGACCACCGGTTCCTTGGACTGCGTGCGAAAGGGAACACCTTGATGGTTTGCCGGCAGGAAACCCGAGGTCCAATTGATCGATCCACCGGCTGGCAGGCCTCGCGGGTCGGGCAGCACCACGAAGGCTGGCAGGTTCTCGTTCTCGGTGCCCAACCCGTAGCTCAACCACGCACCCATGCACGGGAACCCGTTCAGCGTGAAGCCGCTGTTCATCTGGAAGGTGGCCGGGGTGTGGTTGTTGCTCTTGGCGAACATCGAATGGATGAAACACAGGTCATCCACGCAGCCGGCCAGATGTGGCAACAAATCGCTCACCCACGCGCCGCTCTGGCCATGTTGGCGAAACGGGTAGACACTCTTCATCAGCCGACCGGGCTGACCAAAAAAACCCAGGTTCTCGCCGCGCCCTTTCAGCTCGGTGCCGTTGAGGCGTTCCAGTTCGGGTTTGTAGTCGAAGGTGTCGAGGTGGCTGACCCCGCCGCAGCAAAACACCTGCACGATGCGCTTGGCACGGGGCCGGTGGTGCAACTGCCCTCCGAGTGAGGCCATGCCTGACGCATTGCCAGACCCCGCAGCGAACAAGCGATCCCGAGCCATCAACCAGGCCAGCGCGATGTTGCCGAGTCCTCCCACGCTGCTGGAAAGGAAGTGGCGACGGTTGAGGAGAGTGGCGTCAGCGGACATAGACAAACTCGGTGGTGTTCAACAGTGCCCAGGCGACATGGGGCATGCCGCGTTCACGCACGGCCTTCTGGGCCATCTGGAATTCGCCGGAGTTTGGGTTGCGTCCCAGCGCCATCCTCCAGATACACCTGATCGCCTGGTCCGTATCCTGGGCACTCATGGACAGCGCCCTTTGGGCCAAATGATCGGCCTGCCGCTGCACAAAACTGCTGTTCATCAATCCCAAGGCCTGGAGCGGAGTCGTGGTCACTCCTCGACGCGGTGTCCGCACCGACGGATCCGGGCAATCCAAGGCGTCGAGAAGCGGTTCCTTGCCGGAATTGATGTTCATCCGGTAGACCGTGCGGCGGTTGAACTCCGGTGTGCCGCGGTCGACCAAATGATAGAAGGTGGCGCCGTACTCGCTGGTGGTGAACGGACGAAAACTGGGGCCTCCGGCCTGGAGGTTCAGTTGACCACTGATCGCCAGCATGGCGTCCCGGATGACCTCGCCTTCCAAACGGCGCGGAGGAAAGCGCCACAGGAACACCGCGTCGGCATCGACTTCAAGGGCGTCACTGCGCGCCTCGGACGACTGCCGGTAGGTTTCAGAGGAAAGGATGATTCGGTGCAGTGCCTTGATGCTCCAACCTTGCGAGATGAATTCGCTCGCCAACCAGTCGAGGAGTTCTGGATGGCTGGGCTTGGACCCGCTCCGACCGAGATCGCTGGGCGTGCTGACCAGTCCCTGGCCAAAATGGAAACCCCATATCCGATTGACCAAGACGCGGGCAGGCAGCGGATTGCGTGGATCGGCCAACCAGTCGGCAAAGCGGCGACGGCGGTCGGCCTCGGGTGCATCCGGTGCCAATCCCAGATTCCCGGGAAGAGAGCTCAAGGCCGACAATCCTGCGGGGCTGACCGTACCCGCTGGAGACTTCACATCGCCGCGGCGTAGAATCCGGGTTGGGGCCGGCTGCTCGCGGCGTCCGGCGTAGGCTTGACCCAGTGGTTGATCCTCCGATTGCAGCCGGCGCTGGGCTTCTTGAAGACGTTTTCGTGCGTTCTCTCGGTCTTGCGATTCGCGCGGAGTCAACCGGGCCAGAACCTCCGAAAGCGAAGGGCCTCCTCCAGCCTCTTGAAACACCGTTTCGATCTCCAGCGCCGAGAGGGCCCGATCGAAGAGGGCTGCCTGACGGATGGCCCCGGTCAACCACGGTTTGCCGCCCCCCTCGTGACGCCGGCCAATGACCACCCGGGCATCACCAGCGAGGAATGTCACGAGGGAGGGTGCTTCGTAGGCCTCTCCGTAAGGCTGGCCATTCCGGTACAGGGCCACCTTGCGATCCGCGGAATAAACGGCGGCGAGGTGGACCCAACCACTCAGGGCCTCGGATTCTTCCGAAGCCTGCAAATCCCGGGTTCGTTGAAACCCTTCGCTGCCGGCCATCCATTTTCGGGGCTGCCGTTCTCCAAAAACAATGCCATCGAAGACTTGCCCGTTGGACTTCTCGAGCGAAATGGCCGCACCACCGCTTTGCTGGAGATCAGAAAGCCGGACCCATACGGAGAGGGTTTTTTCTCGAATGTCCCGGGTGAGGGGCATGGATTGGAAATAGGCGCCCGGTTTGGGGAGCTCCAAGATGCCGCCGGTTACCTTGGCTTCGCCGCGCAAGTCTCCAGAAATCTCGGCGCTTTCCAGTTTCTCGAAATTCCATTGGAAACGGGGCAGGGGTGCGAGAGGCCCCCGGGTTGATCGGCGAGGGACGCGGGTTGCGCCCTTGGCTTCGATGGTCGCGATTGTCCGAGCCTGGGCATCCATGTCCCGGCGCCATTGTTCCTTGCGTTGTTCACGCCGGCGCACGTCCTCAGCGCCTTCAATGGAACGATCCCCATGGCGGACACCATCGAACACCGCTTTGACTCGGTAGTAGTCGTCGATCGGGATGGGATCGAATTTGTGGTCGTGGCATCGGGCACAATTCACCGTCAGCCCGAGAAAGGTTTGTCCGACGACACTCACCAAATCATCCATTTCCTCTTCCCGGGTGATGGCTCGTTGGGTGGCATTGGCCTGGGCATTGCCGGCCTGATCCCAAGGTCCCGAAACGAGCATGCTCGAAGCGATGATTCCTTCCGAGGTCACCGGTTCCAGCACGTCACCGGCCACTTGTTCCCGCATGAAACGATCATACGGCACATCGGCGTTGAAGCTGCGGATCACGTAATCGCGGTAATGCCAGGCGTGGTCCCGGGGGCGGTCGTATTCAAAGCCTTGGCTCTCGGTGTATCGGACCACGTCCAACCAGTGACGTGCCCAGCGTTCCCCATACTGCGGTGACGAGAGAAGGCGCTCCACCCACTCTTGATAACGGGGTAGGGAGGGATCCCGTTCGAACTCCGCCACGACCTGTGGCTCCGGCGGAAGTCCTGTCAGATCCAAATGGATGCGACGGATCAAATCCACGGGGGAGGCCGGAGGATTGGGGCGCAACCCTTGAGCTTTCAAGGTGGACTGCACAAACGCGTCCACGGGATGCGCTCCGGCAGGAACCTTCGGACGGACCACCTTCTGAAAAGACCAGTGGTTGGAGGTCCGTTCAGGCTGCGACTCGACTGCGGCCACCGCAGGCACAAGGCAGCAACCACTCAGGACCCACAGGGGCAGGACTCGCCTCAACCATTGGAACAGGCACATCATCGGGAGAATGAGATGGATCAAGCCGCAGTCTTTCGGGCGACGCAAGCCGCGCCATGGGTCTGTGTGGGCTTTGGACGAGCGGGTTTTGACGACTTGCCGGCCATGCCCGCGGCTGTTCTCTGCGCAATCATCCCCCGGCAGGAGCCTATTCCTGAGCAGTCTCCGGCGTGGGCAATGGGCTCGTCAGCTTCGCCTTCTTGGCTTGATGGGCCATCCGATCCGCGCGGACTTTTTCCGTCGGAACGTAGTTGGCGATGAACTGGCGGCGGAATTCGCCGAAAGTGCCGCTCCGCAGGTGCATCCGCACATCGGCCATGACCTTCAGGAAGAAATGGCTGTTGTGGATGCTGACCAACCGTAGGCCCAAGATCTCGTTCACATTGAGCAGGTGACGGATGTAGGCACGGGTGTGATGACGGCAGGCGAAACATTCGCAACCCGGTTCGATGGGGTCGAAGTCGGCTTTCACGGCGCCACCTTTGATCGCGAAGGTGCCCTTCGAGGTGAAGGCTGTGCCGTTGCGGGCCACGCGAGTCGGCAGAACGCAATCGAACATGTCCACGCCGCGGGCCACCAGTTCAATGAGCTGGGCCGGTGTCCCAAGGCCCATGGCGTAGCGGGCCTTGTTTTCTGGCAGGTGCGGTTCGGAGATCTCCACCGCATGCATCATCTCAGGTTCCGGTTCACCCACGCTCACGCCACCGATGGCGTAGCCATCGAAGTTCATTTCCACGAGTGCTTCGGCGCATTTCTTGCGCAAGTCGGCATGGTGGGTTCCTTGGACGATGCCGAAGACCAACTGACCTTCGGCGCGGGGTTGGGCCTTGCACTCGGCGGCCCAGCGGAGGGTGCGCTTCACGGCGCGGTTCACCTCGTCGCGGTCGGCGGTGTGCGGTGGGCACTCGTCGAACACCATCGCGATGTCCGAACCCAGCGTGCGCTGGATTTCCATGCTCTCCTTCGGTCCGAGGAAAATCGGGGATCCGTCCAGATGGCTCCGGAATTCCACTCCGTGTTCCCGGATCTTGCGGATCTTGCCCAACGAGAAGACTTGGAACCCGCCGGAATCGGTCAGAATCGGCCCAGACCAATTCATGAACCGGTGGAGGCCGCCGGCCTGACGGATGATGTCCATGCCCGGGCGGATCGACAGGTGGTAGGTGTTGCCCAGCAGGATCTGGGTGCCCATCTCCAAGAGCTCGCGGTTGTCCAGTGCCTTGACGCTGGCCTGGGTGCCGACGGGCATGAACACAGGCGTTTCGACGACGCCATGCGCCGTGTGCAGGCGGCCCAGCCGGGCCCGGGAGGAAGGATCCTTGGAGAGGAGTTCGAACACGCGGACGACTGTGGGCGAAAACCCTTCTATTGGATAGGGGTGTCCGTTTGGCCGGTGAATCTTTCGAGATTGGCGGCCGAGCGTCCCTCAGCAATCCTGCTCGGGTTCATGAAATCCTACCGGCTCAATCGGCTGTTCAACGCCAAGTCCAACCGTTGCTTCGATGTGGCGATGGACCATGGTTTCTTCAACGAATACGGATTCCTCTCCGGCATCGAAGACTTGGGCAAGGCGGTGCAGACCGTGGTCACGGCAGCACCCGATGCGGTCCAATTGACCGTGGGGCAGGCCCGGCACCTTCAGGCGCTGCCCGGCAAAGAAAAGCCCGCGCTCGTGCTGCGCACCGATGTGGCCAACGTCTACGGCCAAGACCTTCCGCGCAGCCTCTTCAGCCGCATGATCGACGCCCCGGTCGAGCAGGCTCTGCGCCTTGATGCCACGTGCGTGGTGGTGAACCTCTTCCGGATCCCCGGACAACCCGAGGTGACCGACCAATGCATCCAGAACATCCTGCGCATCAAGCCCGAGTGCGACCGGTACGCCATGCCACTGATGATCGAGCCTCTGGTGTTCCAGCCCAACGCCAAGGCCGGCGGGTACATGGTGGATGGCGATCTTCAAAAGATCCTGCCTTTGGTGCGCCAGGCGGTGGAACTGGGAGCCGACATCATCAAGGCCGACCCCACCGATGACGTGTCGGTGTACCACCGCGTGGTACAAATCGCCGGCGGCATCCCAGTGCTCGTCCGCGGCGGCGGCAAGGCTTCCGACAGCGAGATCCTGCAGCGCACCGAACAACTCATCGCCCAGGGCGCTTCAGGAATCGTGTATGGGAGGAACATCATCCAGCACGCCAATCCGGCCGGAATGACCCGGGCATTGATGTCGTTGGTTCACGAGGGCACGACCGCTGCGCAGGCGGCCCAGTATCTCGCCGGATAGGTCGTCCCATCGACGGCGGTGACCCAGGGTGTTCTCGAATTCGAGAGCACCCTTTTCATCTTTCAGGGTTCCCATTTTTGGAAAATCGGAGCATCGTACCGAAGCTGACCCGGCAACCGACAGGTGAACTGTCGTTCAACCCATCGACTATCCATGAATCCGATCCATCCTGCTGAATTGACCGAACTCGCCGCTGGACTCAACCGACTCGCCCGGAATCTCTGGTGGAGTTGGGACCAACAGGCTCAGGAAGTCTTTCACGACCTGTCTCCTCGCGGCTGGCAAAATCTCTATCACAACGCGGTGGCCATCCTGCGGGAGGTTTCCCCATACGAACTGCGTGTTCGGCTTCAGGAGCCAGGCTTCGCGGATCGTGTCCGATCGGTCTTGAACCGGTTTGACGCCTACCTGTCCGACGCCGCCACCTGGGGAGCGCAAAATGCGCCTGCCTTGGCAGCCAATCCGGTCGCTTACTTCTCTGCGGAGTTTGCCTTCCATGAGACCTTGCCCATTGCCGCTGGCGGTCTGGGAGCCTTGGCGGGGGATCACGCGAAATCGGCCAGCGATCTGGGTCTCGGCTTTGTCGGAATCTCCCTGTTCTACCGCGAAGGATACTTCCAGCAGGCGGTCAATCATGAGAACTGGCAGACCGAGTTCTACACTCAGCTCAATCCGGCCAACCTGCCTCTGGAACCGGTTTTGGATGCCCGGGGTGAACCGATCGTCTGCTCGGTGAAGATCGCTGCCACGACGGTGCGGTTTCAGGCCTGGCGCGTGAATATCGGTCGGGTGCCGGTCTACTTGCTCGACACCAATCGACCTGAGAATGAGCCCATGTACCGCGATCTCACATTGCGGGTTTACGGCGGCGACAGCACCACGCGCATCATGCAGGAGATCCTGCTGGGCGTCGGCGGTGTCCGCCTCCTGAGGGCTCTGGGCGTCAAGCCGTCCACCTTCCACATGAATGAGGGGCATGCGGCGTTCCTGACTCTGGAGCTCATGCGCGAGAAGATGGCCGCAGGCAAGAGCTACACCGAAGCCGGTGCCGAAACCCGCAAGGAGTGCCTGTTCACGACCCACACTCCGGTCGAAGCCGGTCACGACCGCTTCAGCAGCGATTTGATGGGCTACGCCGGTCATCCCTTCACCACGGATTTGCAAATCAGCCATGACGCCCTGATGAATCTGGGGCGCGTCGTGCCCGACAACGCTTCCGAGCCGTTCTGCATGACGGTCTTGGCGCTGAAGTATTCCCGGGCCGCCAATGGCGTCAGCGAACTCCATGGGGCTGTCAGCCGTGAAATGTGGATGGAGCTCTACGGAGCGAAGCATCCCGACCAAGTACCCATCGGCCACGTTACCAACGGCATTCACCTGGTCGGCTGGATGAAGGGAACGGTCCGCAAGGTGTGGCAGCGGAAGTTCTTCGAACTGTACCCGACCAAATCCGAGGTGGATTGGTTTGCAGATGCCAATTCTCCGGAATTCTGGAAGAAACTGGCCGATCCCAAGGTTGTTTCCGACGAGGAAATCTGGTCCATGCGGTACCGTCTGCGCCGGGAGTTGGTCGAGTTTGCCCGTCGTCGATTGCTCTTGCAGGGCGGAACCTTTCACCATGGGGACTTCATCACCTTCGACTCGTTCCTCAATCCCGACGCACTCACGATCGGGTTTGCCCGGCGCTTCGCGACCTACAAGCGGGCCCCGCTCATCTTCGACCAATTCGAGGCGGTGGTGAAAATGGTCAAGGATTCCGGACATCCGATCCAATTCGTCTTCGCCGGCAAGGCACACCCTCGCGATGACCATGGCAAGGCATTCATCCAGAAGGTGATCCACCTCTCCAAGTTCAGCGAACTCAAGGGGCACCTGGTGTTCATCGAAAACTACGACATTCACGTGGCCCGTCAGATGGTCTCGGGCTGCGATGTGTGGCTCAACAATCCTCGCCGGCCGCTCGAGGCCAGCGGCACCAGCGGCATGAAGACCACCGCACACGGATGCCTCAACATGAGCATCATGGATGGCTGGTGGCGCGAGGGTTACAACGGATCCAACGGCTTCGCCATCGGGCCCGATTCCCACCCCGAGGACGTCCATGAACAAGACCGTGTGGACAGCGAGAACCTCTACAATGTCCTGACTCGGGATGTCATTCCCACCTTCTTCAATCGCGATGGCGATGGGGTTCCGCGTCTGTGGATTTCGAAGATCCGGGAGTCTTGGTCGACACTGGCCGCCGAATACAGCACTTGGCGCATGGTTCAAGAGTACACCAAGAAGTACTACACCCAGCGCTGACCGCGATATCGTCCTCCGGCCCTGGAGTCACTCCCGGGGCCGGGGGAAATTTCCACTGGCAATTCGAGGCTTGCTCTTCACGTTTGTCTCCGATGAACCGATTGGCAATCGGGATGGTGGCCGCGGCCCTGTCCTTAGGCGGAATCCATGCTGCGGAGTCCGTGGCAAACCCTCCCTCCAAGGGCGACGCAGGGGTGGTGAAGCCCTCGCCTCGTTTGTTGCCCGATGATGCTGAAAAGGCATGGGCCTTGGTGGAGGCCGACGGTAAACCTCCAGGTCCGCCCCCGGAATGGAAAGGGCGCCAGCCGACCTCCGACGAGGTGAAGGCTTTCCGCAAGCAAAAGGCCACCGGTTCCGGCATCGCCGCCGACAAGGCCCGCGAGTTTTTTGAGCGCTTCAAGGATCATCCGAAAGCCGGCGAAGCGCGTCGCTTGTACCGGGAACTGCTGGAGGCTTCCGTGGGTTTGGGGAACGAGGACAAAGCCGCTGAGTTGCAGGCGCTCGGACCCGACCCCTTGAAGGCGAAGGAAGAGGCTGCGGCTGCCGCCTTGGGCGCCAAGATCCAAGAGGCCGTGGCCAAGGCCCGCAAACTTCAGTCCCAAGGCATGGAGGCCGTTCTCATCGATTTCGAAAAGAGTCTGAACGTCTTGGAAAAGGAGTTCCCGGGCCGCGGAGAGATCTATGGAGCCTATATGGAAATCGCCCAATTGCGCGGCGGCGAGAAATCCAAGGAGCTCATCGCCAAGATCTTGAAGGCGGACAACGTGCCCGCCCAAATCCGCGCCATGGCCGAAGGAGTCCAAAAGACCCAGGAACGCATGGGGAAGCCTCTGGGCATTGCCTTCACGGCCACCGACGGTCGCAAGGTGGACTTGGCACAGATGAAGGGAAAGGTGGTGTTGATTGATTTCTGGGCCACTTGGTGTGGCCCCTGCGTCGCCGAGGTGCCCAACGTGGTGGCCGCTTACGAGCGATTGCATCCAAAGGGGTTCGAGATCGTTGGCATCAGTTTTGACGAGGAAGCCGATGCGCTGAAGGCCTTCACCACCAAGCACAAGATGACCTGGCCCCAGTTTTTCGATGGAGCGGGTTGGAAGAACAAGATCGGAACCGAATTTGGAATCCGCAGCATTCCGGCCATGTGGTTGGTGGACAAGCAGGGGAATTTGAGGGATCTCGAAGCCCGCAATGACTTGGCCAACAAGGTGGAGAAGCTCTTGGGTGAGCCCTGAGTGTAAACTTGGTGAATCCGGCCCGGAATTCGCGAAAAATGAACGATCTGATCCACCCCCGCAGTCCTCGGGAAACCATGTCTGGATGGCTGTACCTTCCGCGTTTCGTGGACAAGGTCCGCCTCTCTTTGGCCGGCCGTCTGCATTCCGATTATCAGCAGAACTTCGCCAAGCGTGGGTTCGACGCCCAGTGGTTGACGGCGGCCGGTCTCGAGGCTGACGCCTTCATCGAGGTGGTGCGTCACACCATCACCGATGGGCAGGTGGCCGATTGGGTACGAAGCCATGTCCGGCGGCCGGCCGAGCAGTTGGCTTTCAACCAGTGGATCCTCACATACGGCTCCGAAGGCGACCCTGAACTGAGCGCCCGCCTTGCCTTGCGCAAGGAGCAGTCCGGACTCTCCCACCGCAACGACATCACCACCTTTGTCGACTACATCGACGCCGACGAAGGCCGGCACCCCCTCTGATCCCTAAGGGGTCAGTCCCGCACTTTTACACAAAAGGGGTCAGTCCTTTATTATTTGAAGCGGCGGCACATCAAAAAAGTCCGACGCCGGAGGACCCAGATGCACCGTCGGGTTTAAGCGGTGGACGGCCCGGCTGCGCGCCACTCGCCTCTGTGAGGCGTTGAACTCTCCCGAAAGGCGCTCCGATGGCCGATTGCGGATGACGTGGCAGGCCTTGCAGCGCAGGGAAACCGTCGGTAACAGCAGTCACTGGGAGCTGACTTCAACCATGTAAAGCCGTGCGTTGACGGGGCGACAGGAGATGCGCGCGGGGCGGCCGAATGGCTGGAAAGGGGACATCGGCTCCAAGAGTGACATTTGGCCTTCCGAGAGGCCCGTTTCAGAGGCGACAGTTATCATTACCTGATCCAGCTGTCTAAAGCTTCGGCAGCCCAGTCCGCAAACCGCATCCAAGCTTCGGTCAATCGCTCCGAGGAATTCCTGGGTCGAGACTACACAGATCCCGCCGAGAAACTGATGGGCTGCATCGAGCGAGCACCGGTTATTTGCATCAGATCTTCTTTTTCACACGGGTCGTTGCATTTTATCCAAAAGAAACTTTCGGCCCCGCTCGTACGAGGTCAAAATCAACCTCATAATGATTGATTATCCAATCTTCACCGTAGCAGTGCAACGAGTAGCGAAGTGGTTATTCCGCGTTCTCATGGGTCCCATTCTTCTGCTTCTCCTGCTGCCGCCGAGCCTGCGAAGTCAGTCCGTCCCCTTGTTCGTGACTCAGAATAACGGGGGTGTCGTGATCTCTTGGGCGAGTGGCCTGGACCTGGTGCAGCCCCAGTCCAACACCAACCTGTCCGCGGGGAGTTGGACTGATCTGGGAATCCCGACACGAGCGGATCGCATCGTGCAGGACGTGGGCCCAGGGGCGAGGTTCTACCGGCTCCGTTTCTTGCCTCCTACCCTCACGGTGCAACCGATGGGAGCAACCAATGTTGCCGGAGGCGGGGTGACCTTCCAGGCGGTGGCGAGCGGCACGGCTCCTATGGCTTATCAATGGTACAAGGGTGATCTCCCGATTCCTGGCAAAAACTCCGCGATGCTGCTCCTGGATAACCTCACCGAGGCTGATGCTGGCAGCTACAGCGTGGGGATAACCAACCGTGCGGGACGGGTCACGAGCCAGGTGGCGGTGTTGCGCGTCTCCGCACCCCCGGCAGTCCCGGCCGGGATCTTCATGGGAAAGTTCAATGGCCAAGCGGATAACGGTGGCTTTGCCAGCCTCGTGCGCACGGACGGCAGCGCCGTAGCGGTCGGGTATAATTCGCCTCAGGACGAGGGATTGTTCATCGGTGGTTTCGTGGTGTCTGCGAAGGGTGCTTTTGACGCCAGAACGGCCCAATTGGGCAAAGCTTCGGGCACGTTTACCACCTCAGGTGTCACGGGGAATTTCGTCAGCTCCACCGGAAATTCCGGAGTGTTCTCGGGCGAACGCAAGTCGACTGAGGGAATCCATTCGAAGAATGCCGGTTATTATGTGGGCACCTACGACGGTCTGTTCCAGGGCAGCGCCCACGCCATCTTGGCCGCCGATGGCAGCCTATTCTTCTATACCATCGATAACCCGGCATCACCCACGGCGGATGGCGACGGCGGTGGGTTCGGAATGGTGAACGCGGGCAACAGCCTTTCGGGAACCACCGTCCCCAACGGGCTGGTGGTGACCGGGACTCTCAATCCGAACACTGCTGTCATTTCGGGGTCCTATCAGGCTGGTGGCACCACGCTCGGGAACTTCACGTTGACACGTAAGTAGGGGCTGCAGGCGGGGCATGTCGGAATGGGTTCTCCGGCGTTCCGCCGGGTGTCTGCCCAAGATGGATTGGTGGAATATGGGGGTGAGCCACTGATGATTGGGTTTGTGGTCCTTGAAAGGCCCCAAGCAGAGCTGGCCCTCTGCGGATCCCTTATATTTTGCCTGTTCCTTTCTGCTCTGGCGTCAGTCTAAAAACTCAAGACTACCGAAGGGGTAACCGTGCCAGAGGATTTGGATGCGTATGATTGCGTCGCACTTGAGCCTTGGGGCGTTGGATTCCGTCCATGCTTCCAGCCTTTGGTCGGCGTGTCTTGATCGTAGCCCCATTCGCAACTCCTGCGGTTCGAAGGGCAAACGGTTGGAACAGTTGTCGGGCTGACGTGGAAGATGTCAACTGACGCTGAGTTCCCGGCGAATACCAAACTTGTCGACCCGTTTGCGCAGGGTCGCGCGGGTGATTCCCAACAACTTGGCTGCCTTCACCTGATTGCCTTGGGTTTCCTTCAGCGCCTCAATCACGAGTTCCCGTTCCACGGCCGGCAGCACTTTGATGCCACTTTGGAGCCGAGCCCAGCGGAAGAGTTGAAGGGCCAGGGGTCGGATGTCTCCGGTGATGGCGGGATCGGTGTGAGTCGCTTCTGGAACAGTCGATGCGGGTTCGGTGGCAGGGCTGGTTGATTTCGCCATAGCCGGCAGCGAGTTGCCAATCGGCGCTGGTGTGGCTGCAGAGGTGGCAGTCCGAAACGTCTGTGTGGGTTGAAGGATTTCGGCAGGAAGATCACCCTCGAGCAGGGCAGGGCCCTTCGAAACAACAACGGCTCGCCTCAAGACATTCTCCAATTCACGGACATTGCCCGGCCAATGGTAAGACTCCAAAACCGCGAGGGTTTTCTCGCCGATGGACTTTGAACCGGCACCCGCAACGCCAATCTTGCGCAGGAAGAAATCCACCAGCAGTCGGATGTCACCCTGGCGCTCCCGCAGGGGCGGCATGTGGACGCGGACCACGTTCAGTCGATAGAAAAGGTCTTCCCGGAATTCCTTGCGGGCCACGGCCTCCTCGAGCGGCTTGTTGGTGGCCGCGATGATGCGCACATCGACTTGCAGGGTCGTGTTGCCGCCGACCCGTTCGAAGGTGCCGTTTTGGAGGACTCGCAGGATTTTGGTCTGCGTCGCCGGCGGCATATCGCCGATCTCGTCGAGGAACAGCGTTCCGCGGTGGCATTGCTCGAAGCGCCCCGGCCGCTGCGCGGTGGCCCCAGTGAAAGCGCCCTTCTCATGACCGAAGAGTTCGCTTTCGAGAAGGTTCTCCGGAATGGCCGCACAATTGATGGCCATGAAGGGTTCCTTGGCCCGCCGGCTATTCTGGAAAATGGAGCGAGCCACCAGTTCTTTGCCCGTGCCGCTCTCGCCCGTGATCAAGGCCGTGGCGTCGGAAGCGGCCAATTGCCCGATGAGCTTGAAAACTTCCTGCATCGGAGCGCTACGCCCTATGACGCCCAAATCGTAGTCCTGCTGTTCCAACTGCGGCCGAAGTGCCACGGTTTGGCGCGTATCCCGGGCCGCCTTCAACGCATTGGCCACCAACTGCTTGAGGCGCGGAACATCGAAGGGCTTGAGCAAGTAATCGTAGGCGCCGAGTTTCATGGCCTCGATCGCGGTCTGCGTCGTGCCATAGGCGGTCATGAGGATGACCGGCAGCTGCGGGTCAAGTTGCCGTATCCGTCGCAGGGTTTCCAATCCGGTTAGGCCTGCCATGCGGATGTCACTGAGGACAAGATCTGGCTTCACCTTGGGGATGAGCCTCAGCCCCTCCTCACCGCTGGATGCGGTATGAAGCTCAATGTCTGAGGCATCAAAGATCCGGCGGAAGGAGTATTGGACATCCACCTCGTCATCAATGAGCAGCAACTTTTCCATCGAAGCGCAAGATACTACCCGGTTCTTTGGCCAGTGGCAACCGGACCGGCAGAGGGATTGTCGGCTCGCCTTTGCCGGTCTCTCTGCGTTGATGCTTTGATACGTTCACAAGAGTGGGTGTTGGATTTGCGAGTCTGGTCCTATCAGCACCCCGATCGTACCGATCCGAAAACACCCTCCGGCTATGTCGCGTTGAAAGGTTGAACGCGCACTTTCCTGCCGATGGAAACCGAACCCTCGCGCTGGGACCCTTGGCTCATGCAAGCCGATGGTGGAGCCGGTGGCCGAGACGTGATGGAACCCAGTGCTTGTTTGCTCGCCTATTGGGTGAGGCGCTACCACGGTTTCATTGCTGCTCCCGCGGTTTCGGATCCTGAGTTGCTTCAGGTGGAACACACCGATTTTCGAGAACAGGGAGCGGAATCCGACACGGGGCCGGGGAGGCCCGTCGGCTTCTGAGGCGATCGGCGGTATGGGCCGTCAGTGTCGCTGGATTCGGATGGCCAGGATCTCCGAGGTGGAGGGGGTCAAGCGGTGGAGTTCGCCGCCAGAAAACCCTTCAACCCACGCCAGACTTCCGCCGGCCAGTTCGAGAACCCAACGCTGGGCGCGTTCGGCAACAGGGATTCGTTGATTGATGAACAGGTTCTGGAGGCGAGCAGGCTTGGACTGGCCCAAACGTTGGAATCGGTCGCCGGGCTGGCGACGACGGAGTGTCGCTGTTTCCGGCACGGTTGCGGCATCGAGTTGTTCCCAACCATGGCCGAACGGCAGGGCGCGCTTGAGTCGTTTCCATCGAAAAAGGCTCCCATCGGGCAAGACCCTCTGGCCTCTCAATCCGCGAAAAGCCACCGACACCGTTTCTGAAGATTCCGTCGGATGACATCGGGAGGCATCTGTTCCGTAGGCCATCGCGTCCTTGGGAGCCGGATGGGCCGCTTTAGAAATTCGACTTGCATCGCGGGTCAATCGCAATCGCTCGACCGTCTCAAACTCGGCATTGCGTCCTTGTTCGAGGAGCTCCATTCGCAGGATGGCTCGCTGCAGCGCAATATGAAGGGATGCCCAAGTCGCGGGATGGGCGGAATCCCGCCAACGTTGCGCCTGCTCTCGGAGGTAATCGGCCTCCTGCGCGGCGATGTCGGCTATACGCGCCAAGACACGGGGCAGGGCGGGGCTGTGGTGGGCCATCCAGTCCGGAATCAATTGATGGCGAATGCGATTCCGGGGAATGGTCAAATCCTGGTTCGAAGCATCTTCGCGATGCCGAATGCCCTGCTTGCGGGCAAAGGCTTCCAGCGCAGCCCGATCGAAGCCGAGGAACGGGCGGAGCAGGGTAACCCGCCGGTCTGCCGGCGATGGAGATTGTTCCTTCATGCCGGCCAAACCTTCGGACCCCGCTCCGCGAAGCAATCGCAGGAGGATGAGCTCTGCCTGATCTTGTGCATGGTGGGCCAAGACCACTTCCGCGGAACCCGGCCCACAGACGGAGCGCGCTGTGCGTGCGAGGAAGGCGTGGCGCAACCGTCGAGCCGCCATCTCGATGGACTCGCGCGAAGCCCGGGCCGTTGCCATCACCGGGACTTGTTCGACGACACACGGCAAACCCAACGCCAGCGACTCGGCCCGCACCCATTCCGCGTCCCCATCTGCATCGGCTCCGCGCAGGCCATGGTGACAATGGGCCACAGTCAATTCCCAAGGAAACTTGCAACACAATCGAGCCAAGCTGTGCAGCAACACCATGGAATCGAGCCCCCCGGACACCGCCACCACGAGGTGCCGAGGTCCGGCACCAAAGCGGTTCGTCCAGTGCCGCCGGAGTTGCTGCAAAAATCCATCCATCGGCCAAACAATACTGTATTTCGCCACTTGCCGCCGAGACTCAAAGCAAATTGAGGTCGACCTGACCGGCTCACCTTCAGATCAGGCAAACACCCCGGGACCCGGCGTTCCCGTCTCTGCTCCACTGGCTTGACCAGCCTTGGTTTTCGCCTGCACCGTCGTCGTGTGAAATCCCTGTTCGTCGTTGCTTCCATGGTCGCCGTTTCCGCTGCTTTCGGCGCTCAAGAATTTGAAACCAAGCCGGACTCGGCGGTGTTTGCCAAATTCAACGCCAAGAAGGCGCCGTCGCCCCAGGGCCTCCTGCTCCGCGAGAACGACCGGTTGGCCATCATCGGCGATTCCATCACCGAACAGAAGATGTACTCGCGCATCATCGAAACTTACCTCACCGCCTGCCTGCCGGAACTGAAGGTCACCGTGCGACAATACGGTTGGGGCGGCGAAACGGCCGAGGGATTCAAGAACCGCATGGTCAACGATGCGTTGCGCTTCAAGCCGACCATCGCCACGACGTGCTATGGCATGAACGACCACAAGTACCGACCCTACGACGAGGCAAACGGTCAGTGGTATCGCCAGAACCAGCTTGCCATCGTGAAGGCGTTCAAGGGGGCTGGTGCGCGTTTCGTCTTGGGTTCGCCGGGGTGCGTGGGTCCGAAGGTTCCTTGGAGCAAGGCGGACTCGGAAGCCATGAACCTCAATTTGTGCGAATTTCGGAACATCGACATCGAAATCGCCCAACAAGAAAGCGTCGCCTTCGCCGACGTCTTCTGGCCGATGCTCACGCTGGGATCCAAGGCCACCAACCAGTTCGGTGAGAACTACGCCATCGCGGGCAAGGATGCCGTGCATCCGGGATGGGCGGGCCATGTTGTCATGGCGACCGCGTTCCTCAAGTCTCTGGGAGTGAATGGTGATCTCGGCACGTTCACGGTTGACCTCGGCGCGGGCCAGGCGACGGCCACCGGAGGTCACAAGGTTGTTTCGTTCAAGGGCGGGGAGCTGACCGTCAAGAGTGGACGATACCCTTTTTGCGCACCGGCTGGAGAGCTCGGCGATGACAACTCCCTGCGGTCTGGTATGGCCCTCACCGAGTTCCAGTCTCGTTTCAATCGACTGCAACTGGTGGCCAAGAATGCCACCGCGTCGCATTACCTCGTCACCTGGGGGGGCGAGTCGAAGACCTTCACGGGCCAACAACTGGCCGCCGGTATCAACCTGCCAGCCGAGTTTGCCAAAACCCCGTTCGACGGAGCCTTCAAGCGCCTCGATGAGGCGGTGGGCCAAAAGCAGAACTACGAGACCCGCCAAATCAAGATGCTCTTCCACGGTGAGGAAGGCCGGGCTGACATGAAGGCAACGGTTGCCCTGACCGAGAAGACTCGTGCACCTCTCGCCGCCGCCATCCAGAAGGCTTTGGTGCCGGTCACGCACTCCGTCAGGATCGAGGCGGTGCGCTGATTAAAGGTTCAGGGTCGTTGAATTTGTCCCGCCGTTCCAGTTAGCGATCTGGAGTGTGATTCGACAGGATCCTGCCGTTGGCGCATTGCCCCGGTCCCCAGTCCCACGATAGCCTGAATCCAGACATGAAGTTTACCCGCACTGGCGCTTTGATCGCCTGGACGCTGACGGCCCTCGCCAAAGAAGGGGTTCCGGCGGCGGCCATCACCGATCCTTCGGCGATTCGCATCGAGTCGCGGGATGGTTTGGGTGAGGTGGAATTGAGTCCCGATGCCCGGACGGCCTCGGCCAAGAACGGTGTGGTGGTATACTGGAAAGGCA
>JACCDP010796804.1_pt1 | contig 24400 bp, 4 predicted proteins | sample 7445841 | NCBI WGS metagenome assembly JACCDP01 (sample SAMN15323441, study PRJNA562643) | freshwater metagenome | isolation source: river surface water | place: USA:Blue River Watershed | collected 2017-08-17
AACCTCTGCTTTTGGCGCCTGTTTGTGGTTGAAGAAAAGTGCCACTGTCGGAAAATTTAATATTGGTATTTCCAACAGAAGTAATTCTGCGGTTAGTTACTTGCCTGCCGATCTAGATACGCTAACCTCACATTTTATTGTTTTATCTTATGAAATTATTGCAGGAAGCGCCAATGATGTTTCATCCATTTGGTTAAATACCGCGCAATTCGGTGGTTCAGAACCAGCATCATCAGCTTCTGCCCTTGGAGGTACCGATTTATCAGTAGCTGGAATTGGAAGATTAATGCTTCGTCAGCCTGCAAACACTGCAAACGCACCATTTGTTCAATTCGATGAAATTCGAGTGGGCACAACCTGGAACGATGTAACGCCTTGCGCGGCACCAACGACCTATTATCAAGATTTAGATGGAGATAGTTTTGGAAATCCAAATGTTACGGTACAAGCCTGTATGCTTATGCCAGGATTGGTATTGAATAACCAAGACTGTAATGATAATAATGCCGCAATCAATCCAAACACCGTTTGGTATGCAGATGCAGATGGTGATGGGTTTGGAAATATTGCTGTAACACAAACTGGGTGTATTCAGCCGAATGGGTATGTTGCTAACAATACGGATTGTAACGATAACAATGCCCTAGCAAATGTTGTAACCACGTGGTATGCTGATACGGATGGTGATGGGTATGGAAATGCGGCATCCCCACTTCAAAATTGTGGTCAGCCCGCAGGTTATGTAGCTAACAGTACCGATTGTAATGATGCCTCCGCGGCGGTTAATCCCGGCGCAGTTGAAATATTTAATGGAATCGATGATAATTGCAACAACACAGTAGATGAAGGGTTTACTCCAATTAACTATTATTTGGATAACGATGGTGATGGTGTAGGAGGGAATACGTTCGTTGTAGGGATAACATCACCTGGACCGAACTATGTATTAACTACCGGAGATTGTAACGACAACAGCGCTGTTATGTATCCAGGGAACACAGAAACGTGCGATAACCTAGATAATGATTGTGACGCCTCTATCGATGAAGGCTTAATTTATGTTACATATTATCAAGATACAGACGGTGACAATTACGGAAATGTTTCAGTCACCTTGTCTTCATGCAGTGTTCCTCAAGGATATGTATTGGATAGCACCGATTGTAACGATCAGAATAGTGCAATTCATCCAGGGGTAATTGATATACCGGGGAATGGGATTGATGAGGATTGTAGTGGCTTCGATGCACCAATTGTAGCTGCCCAACTCGGTCTATATGAGTTTACTCAACCTTCTGGATGTCCTGTATTAGCAAATACGGTTACTACACAGCCTGCAAATGCAAGCTTCTCTATATATACAAATGTTGGAGGAACTTGTACCGCAGCTGCCAATGTGTTTAATAATAATACCTGGAATACCACAGGCACAATTGATTTGAATAACTATAACGAGTTTTCTGTACAAGCTGATTCTTGTTTTGGTCTATCGTTAACTAAACTTGCGTTTACTCACAAGGTGAGTAACGTTAATACCATTCCAACATGGCATTTACGTTCAAGTGTAGATAATTTTGCAAATGATATTGCTTCTGATTCAATTACTACGAATGTTATTTTAAATGACACAGTGATCTTAGGTGCAGCTTTTTCCAATTTAAATCAAGTTACCTTTAGATTTTACATTACTGGTATTTCAACCGCTGGAGCTACATGGAGAAATGACAATGTGAGCCTTTGGGGCTTCATTAATTCAGTGCAACCACAAACGTTTTATGCGGATACGGACGGTGATGGGTTTGGAGATGCTTCCAATACCTTACTTTCTTGTACCTTACCTGCCGGGTATTCAACAAACAATACAGATTGCGATGATTCAAATGCACTAATCAATCCAAACACGATTTGGTACTTAGATACTGATCAAGACGGTTATGGTGACCCAATGAACTTTACTACCTCATGCCTAACTCCTCCAGGGACTGTATTGAATGGAGATGATTGCGATGATACCAACGCTCAATTGAATTTGTTGGATATGTACTATGTGGATGCTGATGGCGATGGTTTTGGGGATGAGGCTACTGGTGTTGAAACATGTGCTCAACCAGCAAATACAGTAACAGTAGGTGGTGATTGTGATGATTCGAATGATCAAATTTATCCAGGTGCAACAGAAATCTGTGATGACTTAGATAACAATTGCGACGGAAATACCGATGAAGGCTTACCATCAATTACGTATTACGAAGACCTTGATGAAGATGGTTTTGGTTCAAATGTGTCTTTAGTTTCTTGCGATAGCCTTGGAGCTGGTTATGCGTTAATTACCGGAGATTGCGATGATGCAAACGACCAAGTGTATCCTGGTGCAACCGAAGTGTTGGATAATGGAATCGATGAAAATTGTGATGGATTTGATAATTATGCTGGGTTAACAGGTGTATCAGTTCTTTCCATGGCATTAACACCAAATCCTTCGGAAGACGTTGTAACCATTACAGTGTCCAATAATGAGCAATTTGAGTTAACAATTTGCGATGTAACCGGAAAACGTATGCTTTCCTTGAAGAACATTGCGAATGGTGCGTCGGTATCTACTCGCTCATGGGCACCTGGAACATATTTTGTAACATTACGTCAAAATCAACAACAAATCGTTTCAAAATTAATGGTGAAATAAGTTGATTTTACCTGAAGTTATCAAAGCCGTCCAAGGACGGCTTTTTTTGTTTTATGAAACCCGTTAGGAATTCACTAATTTTATATCTGATTGTAACACATGATTGATTTATTCGTCATGGAATTAACCCTTTTTTATGCTAAAAAAAATACTTTTATTTTCACTAATCGCGTTGATTGGAAAAGCTTCCGCGCAATACTGGCAACAACAGGTTGATTATCGTATTGATGTCAAGTTGGACGACAAAACCCATCGGCTTTACGGCGAAATTGCCTTTGATTACCTCAATAATTCTCCGAGTACCTTAGATTCATTGTACATCCACGTTTGGCCGAATGCCTATAAAAATGGAAAGAGTGCGTTGGCCGAACAGTTGGAAGGAGAAGGTAAGAAATTATCCTCGATCGATACCGCTAAATTAGGAGGGATTTCTGCGTTAGATTTTAAAGTTAATGGCAGTGCCGTGTCATGGTCTTTTCATCCGGATCATGAAGATATCGTACTAATCAAATTGGCACAACCCTTAGCCCCTGGAAAAAGGCTTACCCTAACTACACCATTTATCGTTAAAATCCCTTCGGGTTCTATTTCTCGGTTGGGTCACATCGGACAATCTTATCAAATTACCCAATGGTATCCGAAACCTGCGGTATTCGATCACAAAGGATGGCATCCAATCCCGTATTTAAATCAAGGAGAGTTTTATTCTGAATACGGTTCATTCGATGTATCGATTACTGTACCTAAGAACTATGTAGTTGGAGCTACCGGAGAGCTTCAGAATTCAACAGAGGCTTCCTTTTTAGATTCTTTAGCGCAGGATACAAAAACACGAATCTCTGAAATTATTGCCTTGCCATCCGGAAATTTAAGGGATTCATTTCCGCCTTCTGCTTCCGAATGGAAAACACTTCGCTATATTCAAGATAAGGTCCATGATTTTGCGTGGTTTGCGGACAAACGATACAAGGTTTTAAAAGGATCGGTGAAGTTACCTGAATCGGGTCGAACTGTTACTACTTGGGCCCTGTTTACTCCGGCCAATGCCTTAAATTGGCAAAATGCGATTGAATATATTAATGACGGCACCTATTACTATTCAAAATGGAATGGGGATTATCCATATTCGGCTGTTACCGCAGTTGATGGAACCATAAGTGCGGGTGGGGGGATGGAATATCCAATGATAACGGTTATTGGTAACGCAAGCTCTGCAAGAGAATTGGAGGTAGTGATTGTACACGAGGTCGGTCACAATTGGTTTTATGGGATTCTAGGTTCCAATGAGCGGCAACACGGTTGGATGGATGAAGGAATGAATACCGCCAATGAAATGCGCTATGTCGCAACTAAATATCCGGATAATCAAGACCTATCCGACATGGTGTTAGGAGGGAAGCTGCATTTGAATGACCTGGATCACCACGACATGGGAGATATTTTTTACCGGCTTTTGGCTGTGCTAGATGCAGACCAACCCATTGAAACGCATTCAGCGGAGTTCAGTTCTGCAAATTACGGGGCTATTATGTATCAAAAAACAGGGTTGATTTTTCAGTATTTAAGAAGTTATTTAGGAGATGAGCTCTATGATCAATGCATGCATCGCTATTATGATTTATATCAATTTAAACATCCATATCCTGAGGATATGCAGCGCGTTGTGGAAGGTGTTTCTGGACGTAAACTGGATTGGTTGTTTGGGGATTTAATTCAAACAACGAACATAATTGATTATAAAATCAAAAAAGCTCAGCGCGTTGAACCCTTGAATACCTTTACGGTAAAGGTTAAGAATACGGGCAGTGTGGCAGGTCCGATCGGTGTATCATCACTAGATAAAGAGGGCGCGATTTTAGAAACACAATGGACAAACCCTGCCGATAAACGCTCAACCTTAATTTTCAATGATAATCCAGCCATCACTGAGTTTGCCATCGACCCGAATCGGAATATTCCAGAAATAAATCGATCAAACAATCGGATCTTAGTCAATAAGGCCTTGTTTAAAAAGCATGAACCACTAACCCTCGAATTTATGTTTGGTGATCATGAAGCCAACAAAACCAATGTGTTTTGGACCCCGATGATGGCCTTTAATCATTCTGATCGTACGATGCTTGGCGTAGCGGTGCATAACTTCGGTCTTCCCTTCAAACCGGTTCAATATTTCATTGCACCGATGTTTTCTTTTGGAAGAAAAACCGTTGGAGGTGTGGCCGAAATAAGCAAAACATGTTTTCCTTCCTACGGTGCGAGATCAATCAAGATTGGTATTAGTGTTAAATCGTTTGGTATTGATGATGATCCCAACGGACAAAGACAATCTTTTTATTTTGCAGCAACACCATACCTTAAGATTAATTTAGCTCCAGATACAAGACATAAAGGGTATGCGAATGACCTTACCTTTAAATGGCTTTTTAGAAGAGATATTTTTTCGAACGATATGAGCATGGAAAATGGACTTAAAGTAAATCACACCATACAATCAAATAGGAAGAATTTTTCTTATCAGGGTCAACTTCAGTTTGAAGGGGTGCTTGGTTTTCATGATGAAATATTTGAATTTGAGAATTATGCGCGTGTTTCAACAACCCAAGAATTCGAGGTAAAATATTTAGACCGTAAAAAAACGCGAAACATCAAATTTAGGTTCTACGGAGCATATAATTTAGCATATAACCCAGGATCATCCTATTATAATGCGATGGGACGATATTCCATTTCAATGTTTGGATCAGCTGGATATCAAGATGTTTTCGCGGAAAATTATTTCTTAAACCGAGCCACAGTTTCTGGTGCGCAGTATACGGACGACATGGGAGGATTTAGAACCGGAAGTAATAATTTAAGAATGTCTAATTATTGGGCAAGTACAGTCAATGCAACCGTACAACTTCCGATTCAACCCAATATGTTCGTAGCCTTTGCTGATTTTGGAGTATACGACAATGGAGTAGGTGTGGCTGCGCTGTATAATGCGGGATTAGGAATTAATTTGGGTGATATTGTCGGTGTTTATTTCCCTTTAGTACAATCTGTGAATATGGGAGATTTGTATCAGAATTATAAAACCTCGATAAGACTTACGCTGCGTTTTAATCCATTCAATTTACCCTACAAACTGAGTACCTTACTTAAATAATCAATACCTAAGAAATCATGACAGATACAAAAATCCCTTTTTCTCGTATTTTTTGGCCAACCTTAGTGGCCATAGGCATTGCATTATCGCTTGGCTTGGTGTTTTTCTTTTTAATTTTAGGAGGCATTATAGGTTCATTTTCGGAATTTGGTCCAGAACCCTATGCGATTGAAAATAAATCGATACTACATGTAACACTTAAGGGTACGATTCAAGAGAAAACCAATTCAGAATTCGACCCAAGTTCTTTTCAATTTAATGAGTCTGTTGGATTATCGGATGTCTTGTTTGCATTGGAAAAAGCAAAATCAGATGATCAAATCAAAGGGATTTATATCGACATCGATGAGTTGAATTGTGGCATTTCTACCGCTAGAACCATTCGTCAGGCCTTAAATGATTTTAAAAAGTCATCAGATAAATTTGTGGTTGCTTATTTCCAAGGTGAAGCAATATCTCAAAAAGAATATTACATCGGTTCTGTTGCTGATCAATGTTATGCCTTTCCCACGTCTTCTTTCATGCTTACCGGCTTAGGTTCTGAGGCGGTGTTTTTCAAGAAATTATTAGATAAGTTAGATGTGGAAGTTCAAGTAATTCGAGGACAAAACAATGATTTTAAAAGTGCCGTAGAACCTTTTTTCTTAACCGGATTAAGTGATTCAGCACGCCTGCAAAATCAAGTGCTTATGAATGGAATTTGGAATGAATTGGCTGCTGATATTTCTGTCAGTAGAAACATTAAAACTTCAGAATTTAATTCATGGATTAATAACATGGAAGTGGTTAATCCTAACCAAGCGCTTGCGCATAAGCTCGTTGATGGATTATTATACAAAGATGAATTAATGGATAAACTCGCTAAAAAATCGGGGCTGTCTAAGGGGGCTAAAATTAAGTGGGCTGAATTCAACGAATATGCGCAAAATGCATTTTATGAAAGTCAAGTGTTAATTCAAGCAGAAACTGCAAGTGTTGCTGTTATTCTTGCTGAAGGTGAAGTTGCTGTGGATGGAGATGGCGTAAGTAGCAAAAAGCTGTGTCGCCTATTTGAAAAAGTGCGTAACGACGATGATATCAAAGCCGTTGTTTTTCGGATTAATAGTCCGGGAGGAAGTGCACTCGCGAGTGAAGAAATTTGGCGCGAAGTAATGCTTACGCAAAAAAAGAAGAAAGTATATGTTTCCATGGGTGATGTGGCGGCTTCGGGTGGATATTACATTGCTACACCTGCAGATCGGATTTTCGCAGAACCAACTACAATTACTGGATCGATAGGTGTGTTTGGGATGATTCCATACACAGGGAAGATGCTAGAAAATAAATTGGGTATCACCTTTGATCGGGTACAAACCCATAACCATTCCGTGATGTCAACTAACCGTAAATTAACCCCAGAGGAACTAGCAATGGTCCAAAATGAGGTGAATGGAATTTATTCCCAATTTATGGATCGTGTGGCAAAAGGCAGATCGTTATCTGTTGCTAGAGTCAATCAAATCGCACGTGGAAGGGTATGGACAGGTAAAGATGCCTTATCCATTGGTTTGGTAGATGAATTAGGTTCCTTAACTGATGTGATTAATTTTGCTAAGCGTGCGATTAAAGATAAAGATGCTAAGGTAATTTACTATCCCAAAGTTAAAGAGGATAAGTTTAGTGCAATTATTAAAATGATTGAACAAGAGAATGAAGAGGAGGAGAGCCGCTTGCATCTAAAGAATTCATCCTTGCCGAATGAATTGTTAGAACAGTATGAGCGCATTAAAGCGATTGAATCAAAAATGGGTATTCAAATGCGTATGCCTTATGATTTGGTCTTTCGTTTTTAAGGAGTTAAATGTATGAATGAAAAAGGGGGCCTCGGCCCCCTTTTTTGATTTAGTTAACTACGTGTTTTATTAACCTTCGTTCGTAATTATCGTCAATCAATTCAATCATATAAACGCCAGGTGTCAGTTGCTCTTTGATGATGAAGAGGTTTGCTCCAAGGCTTAATGGCACTGTTTCTTGATATATGATTTTACCATTGATGTCTCGAATACTAATGTTCCCGTCACCGCTCGTGTTGAACTGTTTCCAGAAAATAGAGAAGGACTCATGGCTAGGATTAGGGAACGATGTGAATTCCTGTTGTGATGTTTGACAATCACTGTACAAGGTGCTCAATAATTCTTCGCTTCCATCCATGTCAACTTGGAATAAACGATAATATTGGTTAGATCGAGACGGTGCATTCAAGTATTCGTACCATTGGATTGTAGTACTGTTACCTATGCCATCGATATACCCTAAAATTGTCCAATCATAACCTGTAGTTGATTCCTCAATTCTAAAGTAGTCGTTATTATGCTCTGTTGCTGTAGACCATTTAATTCTAACTCCTTGTTCTTCACAGGCAGTAGTCATACCTGCAAATTCAACCGGTAAGGATTGAGAGTTAGGCGTTCCAATGTTAAACCAGCTAAATCCTTGTGCTGCAGTACTTGTAATCAGGAAAGATAAGGGACTAGCTCCACCATTGATTGGAGTATGCGTTCCGCAGGCCTGCCAAGCAACGTGATGCTGAGCAGCCGTATTAGATCCTGCGCTTTTAATGATTCGACATACCTGAGGCGTTTGCATTCCTGTAAGATTATTCGCAAACAAGGTTACATCATATGGAGTATTATTAATTGTTGACGTATAATCATTGTTTGTTGGTATCACGTTCCAGTATCCATCGGCAGAATAATTTTGAATAAGCGAATTCGATGCCCAAAGCGGAAGACCGTTGTACAGTACATTTCCACCAGATAGCGGTGCGCCATTAACATATTGGACCGTTAAATACTGATTCGTGCCAGGACTTGTTGCAAAACTAAACTCTGCATATCGATTATAGGTAGCTGTTCCAACTGGGAACCTGCCGGCTACACCAGAAATAGCCGAATTAGCAAAAAAGCGCTTGAAAGGTCCTACAATGGTTCCGCTGTTATAATTTAATATACCTGGCGAAGCACTATTGAGTCCTAAGGTTAGGAGGTTGTTTGACGTGGTGTAAATATTACCTTGCCACATGTGTAATGAATCTGAAACCGAAACCGGAATTTGTAGCGTTAGGGATGCACCGGCAGATTTATTGACACGCATTTTAGCAAATTGTATAGTTCCATTGCCACTGATTGAGCCAGAATTTGGTCCAAAGAAAACGATAAATCCATTCGTAGAAATAAAGTTACCATTTTTTATAAGGTTTGTCCATACCCATAAGGTACCTCCTGATTGTGTAAGTTGAGATCCAGGTTCCAATACTAAGCTATTGACATCTACACCACCTGATGATAAGATAGGCTGGGTCAAAATACAACCCGTATTCGCAGGAATTACGGTATGGGATGTATTGTTAGGTAAAGAGGCTGCTGGAATCAAACTTGTGCCATTGTAAGAATACCAATTGCTGAGCGTTCCCCAATTGCTTGAACTTTGTCCATTCCATACGTATGAGTTTACAGTTAAAGGGGTTAAAACATTCACACTCGCAGGGGATAAGGTAACTACATTGGAAGGTGTAACACAAGCACCGGTAACCATTGCACGAATGTATTTTACACCTGACATTATACCGATAGCGTTAGCTGGAAGTGTTGCCGCTGTTTGACCAGCAATGTTTGTAAACGTTATATTATCATTACTCGTTTGCCATTGAATTGTACCATTATTACCTGTTAGTTGAATTGCATTAGGCAATAAGCCTGGACAAACTGTTTGATTTGAACTGGCGGTTCCTCCGGTTATTACGGTTGCTGTTACCGCTGTGCGAGTAGCTGATTCACATCCTGTGACTGTATTTACTATACTAGTATAGTATGTTGTAGTTGAATTGATTGTAGGTGTGGTGTAGCCAATCGTGTTAGAAGCCAACAAATTTCCACCGGTAGAGGCATCATACCAATTCAAAGAATATCCACCGGATGAGGACCCTGTAAATGTTACAGTACCCGGTCCACATATAGATGCATTATTCGCAACGGCTGCTGCAGGTAGTGTAAAGGTACCATTAGAAGTAAAGGTATGAATAGTGAATCCACCAACTTGTGTGATTGTTCCCCCTGTCGCTACCGGTGCACCTGCATATTTAACCACGACAATTCCCGGTCCCCCGCTTTCTGTAGCAAAAGAACCTGCAACAACTTTACATTGTCCACCTCCGCCATAGGAAGCTTGTCCGCCACCCAATCCGTTGGTGCCATGAATATTTTGTGCCCCTGAGGTACAGTTGCCTGCAATTGGATTGGCACCGAGTCCACCTCCGCCACCGCCTCCAGCATACCAAACTGCGGTGCCTGTAATAGCGTTTTGAATTCCATTCCCGCCATTTCCCGGAGTATATGGTCGGTATGTACAACTTCCACAATTGGAGGAAGTCCCATTGGAACCAGCGCCACCGGCGCCGCCGCCACCACCACCAGATACTTCTCCGCCACCTCCACATCGTGAATTCCCTCCATTAAATCCTTGTCCGGCAGTTCCTGTTCCTCCAAATCCGGTATTCGCTGAACTCGACTGGTTTGCACCTCCTCCTCCAGAACCGCCATTGTACCCATTTTGTGGCCCGCCTCCGTAGCTTCCACCGCCACCGCCACCGATAGCGATATGTGTGCTACCAAAAGATGAATTCGTACCACTAGTCGCGTGAACTCCTGTTCCGGCATTGTCATACCCAGGGGAGCCCCCTATACCCACAGTGATTGGAATTGCGGATCCTCCAGAGACAGTGTATGACGGTACAGCAATATAGCCGCCCGCACCACCGCCTCCACCACGAAGAGATCCAGCACCACCACCGCCTCCCACTACAAGAAGCTCAACCGTGAGAGAACCACTTGATGCATTAGGTAAGGCATTAACTGTTACTGTTATTGATCCTCTAGGTGTTGATGTACATCCGTTACCGGTAACATCATAATAATAAGTGGTGCTTGCATTGATAGATGGGGTAGTGTATGTACCCCCGGTAGCCAGAGCTACACCGCCTGTTGCAGCAGCATACCAATTGATGGTTCCAGTAGATGTTCCAGATAGCGTACTTGTTCCGGAACCACAAATGGATGTTGCTGTCACATTACTAATCGCTGGTGCGTTTATTACATTCACCGTAACGATTGGTCCATTCATATTGCCACAGGCTCCACCAGACAAGGCTGCTCGATAGAATTGCTTTGTATTGAGTGTGCCCATTTGCGCACTGGTTAATGTAGCTGCGGTGGCACCTGCAATATTACTAAAGTTCACACTGTCACTAGAAACTTGCCATTGAATATTACCCAAAGCGCCAGTAATTGTTATATTGGCAGGACTTGTCCCGGCACAAATACTTTGATTGGCTGTGACCGTAGGTGGATTGTTAATGGTTGCATTCACTGCTAATCGAGCACTTGAAATACATCCAGTAACCACATCACGAACCTCAGCATAATAGGTCGTAGTTGCATTAAGAACCGGAGTGGTGTAATTAGCTTGACCTGTGGCGAGAATATTTCCACCTGTTGCCGCGTCGTACCAGTCAATCGTATAATTACCACTTAATGTTCCAGTTAAGGTTAAGGAAGCCGGTCCGCACGAAGAGGCATCAGCAACAGATACGGTTGAGCCATTGTAAACAAATGAGCCATTACTATTAAAGCGATGAATAGTATATCCGTTTACTTGAGTAATCGTACCGCCTGTTGCGTTAGGGGTTCCTAAGTAACGAACAATAACTACCCCTGAACCACCCGGTTTTCCTGGGTTTGTTGACGCTTCTCCAGCTCCTCCTCCTCCGCCACCGGTATTTGCTATTCCTGCAGTTGATGGAACGTTGGAACCAAGGCCACGACCGCCAGTACCACCGCCGCCAATTCCACCGATTCCAGTTCCTGCAGCATTATGGCTACCACCACCGCCACCACCGCCATAATATGCGGTAGTTCCAGTTATTGAAGAAGATATACCTGCGCCACCATTTCCTGCTGGACCGACAGTGCCTGCACCCGCAGCACCGCCACCGCCACCGCCGCCAGCACCAGTTGTTCCAGCAACTCCATTGTTTCCTCCATTAAATCCACCCGTAGTTCCAGCGCCTCCAGTATTTACAGCAGATGCATTGTGACCACCGCCACCTCCGTTCGCACCAGGTCGCCCATTTGCTTGCTTTGAGCCGCCACCACCACCACCAATTGAAGTGATCGCTGTTGGGAAATTTAAGGTACTTGAACCACCATCTGCTGCTTGACCTCCAGTTGTTGTAGAGTTTGCCCCACCAGCACCTATTGTTACAGCATATGTTCCTGCATTTAAACTAACGGTTCCAGTTTTCACCTGTCCGCCGCCGCCGCCTCCGGCGCCATCATGACCACCACCACCACCACCGCCAACAACTAGGTATTCTACCTGTCCATTTCCTAGCACTGCGGTTGGGGGAATAGGGTTTATTGTTGCGGTTAAGCTTGATCTTGGAGTAGAGGTACACCCATTACCTGTTACATCATAGTAGTAGGAAGTGGTGGAACTAATTGATGGGGTAGTGAAGGTTGTTCCAGTACCAAGAGAACTACCGCCGGTAATTGCTGCATACCAATTAACGGTCCCTGTTGAATTAGCTGTCAAAGTGATTGTTCCTGGACCACAATTAGTTGTTGTATTTGTGCTAGTTACCGCAGGTGCATAAATTACAGTTACGGTTACAATATCTGAATTCATTGTTCCACACAAACCGCCGGTTAACGCAGCACGATAAAAGCGTTTTGCAGTTAGAACCCCCATTTGTGCACTGGTTAATGTTGCTGTCGTGGCACCTGCAATATTGCTAAAGTTCACACTATCACTTGAAACTTGCCATTGAATAGTACCCGAGCTTCCTGAAATGGTAATATTACCTGGCGTGCTACCTGAACAAATACTTTGATTAGCACTCATAGTAGGCGCACTATAAACGTTCGCATTAACTGCTAAACGTGTTGCAGAAATACAACCAGTTGTGGTATTTCTAACGGTAACATAATAGGTAGCCGAAGTATTGATAACAGGCGTTGTGTAGGAATTAGTACCACTGGCTAATAAATTTCCTCCTATTGCTGCATCATACCAATCTAAGGTAAAACCAGCAGCCGGAGTTCCTACAATCGTAAAGGCCGTAGGGTTGCATGAATACACGTGTGGGATACTCGCAGTTGGAGAACCAGTAAACGCAAATGTTCCATTACTTGTAAACGTATGAATGGTATTTCCCCCAACCTGAGTAATAGTACCACCTGTAGCAACAGGCGTTCCAACATAGCTTATAATTACAATTCCTGAACCACCATTACCACCGTTACCACTTCCGCTTGCATTTGCTCCACCGCCGCCGCCGCCGCCGCCAGTATTCGCAGTGCCGGCTGTTCCATTTAGCGTTGCGGTATTACCACCAGCCCCACCGCCACCGATTCCTCCAGCAAGTGAAACATTCGTTCCCCCATTGCCACCACCACCACCACCACCGTAGTATACCGTAGCTCCTGAAATATTTACCGCGATACCAGCTCCTCCTGCCGATGCCGCATTACCCGTTGTGTTTGCGGCAGCTGCTGCCGCGCCTCCTCCTCCTGCGCCATAACCGTAACAACATCCTGCACCATTGTTTTGGTCCCCACCTTTATAGCCTTGGCCTGCAGTTCCTTGACCACCAAAGGATCCATTCGCACCGCCGCCACCTGAACCACCCGCTTGGCCAACTTGCCCATTGCTCGCACCTGCACCACCGCCAATGGCAGTTAAGGAACTAAATACGCTATTAGCCCCATTAACACTATTTCCAGTACCTCCTGCGCCAACGGTTACCGGATAAGAACCTTGATTAATGCTGAATGAATTGTTGTATATCACTCCACCTGCACCACCGCCACCAGCATGACGATAACCACCAGAACCTCCGCCTGCAACTACAAGCACTTTTGCATTAAGTTGTGCTGGAGTATTTCCAGCTGCCGCAGGTATCGCACTTAAGGATATAATCACATCATCAATTGAAGTACAACCCCCGTTTGTAATAGTCCAACGTAAGGTGTAAGTATTTCCTGACACGCCATTGAAATTGGATGTTGGAGCGGATGGGGTAGTAATACTACCTCCCGCACCCGATATAATCGACCACAATCCTGTTCCAATGGTCGGGGGATTGCCTGCTAGCGTAACCGTGGTTAGTCCACACGTTGGATTGCCAGTTTGATCTGGACCGGCATTAGAGACAGTAGTTGGAGCATTGATATTAATTGCACCGGAAACATTTGATTTTGCATCAGGACTACAAGAACCACTAACAACACAATAGTAGTACATGGTTCCAACTGTCGCACTTGAAGGAGTAAAAGTTGTTGAATTTGCCCCAATAATTGCCGTTCCCGTGGTGTTGTTGTTGACAGAGTTTTCATACCATTGGTAGGTGATTCCACCACCGGTAGCAACAATGGAAAGTGTAGTTGGTGTTCCGTTTTGACAAATATTTTGAATCGCTGTAGATGGTTGTGTTGTAATAAGCGGAACCGCAGTTACTGTGACTGTTTGTGTTGCCGTAGCGTTTGGACATCCACCTGTTCCTAATAGGGTATAGGTAATCGTTGCTGTTCCTGATGCGTTAGCTACCGCAGTTACAAGACCTGTAGAGGAGTTAACAGTTGCTATTCCTGCAGCACTGGAAGTCCAGGATCCTCCGGCTGTTCCACTCGCAGCGAATTGGGTTGTTCCATTCGAACAAATTGCTTGATTTCCACTAACAGTTCCCGGAGTTTGTGGGTTAGTTACAGTAACGTTTCTTGTTGAGGTGACGTTATTACATCCTCCAGTACCTGTTATAGTGTAGCTCATTGTTGCAGTTCCTGCAGCAACAGGGCTTATTGCCCCGGTAGATGAATTAATCGTAGCAACATTCACATCACTCGAAGACCATGTTCCTCCCGCGTTACCATTGGATGTGAAAGTTACTGAACCCGTGAGGCATATTGCTTGCGTTCCCGCAAGGGTTCCTGAATTAGGTGCTGTTGTTACAGTAACGGTTCTTGTAGTGTTTACTGCAGGACAACCGCCAGTTGCAGCAATTGTAAACGTAATAGTGGCCGTTCCACCGGCAACTCCAGTTACTACCCCAGAAGCGGCATTAACGGTTGCAATTCCGGTGGCATTAGAGGTAAAAGTTCCTGCTCCTGAAGCACCATTGACGGTAAACGTGGTGGTCTGTGCCGAACAAATAATTTGATTTCCACTTAAAGTTCCCGCAATCGAAGGGGTTGTGATAGTCACAGTTCTTGTGTTGCTTGCATTGTTACATCCCCCGGTACCGGTAACCGTATAGGTCATGGTTGCTGTACCAGCAGCCACTGGGGCAATAGCGCCTGTAGTTGCGTTAATGGTCGCGACGTTTACATCACTTGATGACCAAGTTCCACCGGCATTTCCATTGGTTGTAAATGTTGACGTTCCTGATAAGCAAACGGCTTGGGTTCCATTCAATGTTCCTGCATTAGGAGCTGCGGTAACTGTAACGGTTCGTGTGCTGCTTACAGCGGAGCAACTTCCGGATGCAGCAATGGTATAGGTTATAGTAGCTGTTCCTGCGGCAACTCCGGTGATAACACCAGTAGTTGCATTTACAGTGGCAATTCCAGTTGCACTTGACGTCCATGTCCCACCAACATCGCCGTCGGTACTAAAGGTTGTTGTTCCTGCAACACAAATCGCTTGATTTCCGCTTAGTGTTCCAGCATTCGGAGCAGCACTTATGGTGATATTGGTTGAAACAGGAGCAGAGGAGCACCCTTGAGGACTTGTTACTACCAAAGAATAGGTACCGTTAGCAGTTGCGCTAATTGAACTTGTAGTTTCTCCGTTTGGAGACCATAGGTATGTATTTCCCGTAATTCCTCCAATTGGTGAGGTAGACGGTACTTGCCATGTAGGACCTGCTAATAAGGTACCGTTGAAATTATTCCCTGTAGCATCCGATGCTACTGTTCCCGTAGATTCATCCATTTTGAAATAGGCTCTTAAACCGGCGGCGTTTACGGGTACATTACTGTACATACTTTCTTGAATTTGTGTTTGCGTGCGTGCAACATTCCAAATCCTTAATTCATCCATAAAACCACTAATCATTTCATTGGTTCCGTCCCATCGCTTTCCTAAAAACCAAACCTCAGAACCTGTTGGTAGGGCAAGGGATGAATTTAAACTGGCATTTAATACACCATTTATGTATATTTTAATTGCGCTCTGATCATACGTTGCAGCAATGTGAGTCCACGTGTTAAGTGCAATTGTACTGGAAGAGTTTACATTTGTCCAACTTCCATTAAAAAAACCAGCAGTTATATAAGCTCCATTACGATACATACAAAAGGTGATTTTATTATCACCATTATATGCCTCGCCAATTAGCATCGGATTTCCTGTATTGGTATTTGAAAAATTAAACCATCCTTCAATAGTGACATTATTCGTGTTGAATGATGCGTTAAGTGATGAAGGAACCGAAACATATTTAGTACTATTCGCGGAGCCAAGATTCAACGCATTACCACCTGGATTCGTTGAAAGGTATCTTGGTGATCCACAACCGGATTGTGTAATTGTTGGCGAAGGAATCGAATTAATTGTGGCGGTAACTGCTAATCTTGGATTAGATGTACACCCATTATCTGTTAAGTCAACATAATATGTTGTAGTGGTGCTGATGGTAGGAGTGGCATAACTGCTATTATTACCTAAACTGACACCACCTGTAAGTGCAGCATACCAACTAAACGTTCCACTAGCGGCTGATGCATTTAAGGTTAATGATCCGGGGCCACAGTTTGTAGCTCCTTGTGTTGAAGTGATTACAGGAAGTGGAGTGATCGTAACAGTAACCGTATTGCTCATTTCAGCATTGCATCCGCCATTGGTAACGATTGCCCGATAATAACGAGTTACAGATAATGCACCCATTTGACCTGAAGTAAGTGTGGCTGATGTAGCTCCCGCAATGTTTGTAAACGTTACGTTATCTGAAGACCATTGCCATTGCACAGATCCTGTATGACCTGTTAGCGTTAGGTTGGTGGGTATAGAGCCTGCGCATTTGGTTTGGTCTCCACTGGCAGTACCTGCAACTGTTGGGTTTGAAACGATAATAGCGCCACTAACTGAACTGGTTACCGGTCCTACAGCATCGGTACAAATCACATAGTAATACGTGGTCCCTGCAACATTAGATGGTGGTAAATAGCTAGCATTCGTTTCCCCGGCGATTGCTGTACCCCCAATGGTACTGGCCGTTGCATTACTGTACCATTGATAGGTGATAGGATTCGGACTAGACGCACTTACTGAAAGTAGAGTCGCTGCACCGTTGATGCATAAATTTTGAGTGGCGTTTGATGGTTGCGTGTTAATGTTCGGTCCAAGAACAACTGCAACAAATGGAGCCTGAACATAAAGTTCTAAATATTGGGCGTTTGGTATTTCTCCATTCTGGTGTTTTATCCGTTGAAGACCTTGTGTAGGCTGCCAATGAAATCCATTACCGGCGCAAGTTGCACAGTGAATGGTTTGGGCTAGGGTTTGGGTTGGCGTTATGTTGCAGGCTGCATTTGCACTCCCATTATTGGCAATTAATGTGGTAGCTGTGGTGTTGGTTCCTGACCATGAATTATTGAACGACATGTCATTCGTGCCGTGAGATATACATGTATTTGATACAATACGTTGCATAACCGTTGCATTACTAGTCTGAACATCCAATTCACCCGAACTACTTTTTAATCTAGCCTTGTTAGCCGAAATCAGTTTAGATAAAATGGTTGAGTTTAAAATACCTCTTGCATTCAGGGTAAGTGCGTTGGTTGCAGGTAATTCACCGGCTCCATCTCCAAAATCAATGGCTACTTGCACCCAGCCTCCAGATAGGACATTCGCACTGAAAGTAGTTCCTGTCAGATTGAAATAATAAATACCTGGTGTCGAAATATTCTGAGCCTGCCCAAGCGATGTAAATGGATTGCCGGCAGTACCAGTTTGCGCAAGGGTTGAAAAAACGCAAGAAAATAAAAAGAAAATGATTTTAGCGTATATTTTTTTCATAGGTGTAATTTGGTGCAAATATATTGTGTACTTGCACCTTACTAAAACAAGAAAATACTATTCACGAGATTTAGTAAAAATTTACATAATTTAGTAACTGAAAATTCATACAATTAATATGCTTTTTGATGTGATAATTCATTCGATTTCGATGCTAATGGCAGTCATTGTGACCTTCCTATTGCTTATGAATATACGAAGGAATCCATATATAAACGTATTTATTTTGCTTATCGTCATCTCTAATTTAATTCGTATTCCTTTTTATTTGACCTATTCCTTAGGTTGGCAAAACATGTTCACGGATGTTCCAAAACCCTTTAATATTTTGTTTCTAACAAACACGCTATTCTTCTACCAATATGTTCGATTGATGTTGCACAATTCGCGTGTTGTTTATCGAACGCTTATCATTCCTATGATCATCCCGATCCTACTTTTTACTATCAATTTATTGATGCCAACGGATTCCTTATCACAAATTATTTTACGAGGAATTAATTTCCCGGTGATAATTTCTTATGTGCTATTTTTTGTTTATTTATCCTACAAGGAATTAAAGGAAGGTTTATGGGCTAAGACGAAAAGGGAGTTTCGCTTTTCCAACTTTAAGTTAATCCGCAATTGGTTAACCGCGTTGTTTATACTTTTTGTCCTGTTGGCGATTCGTTTAATTGGTTCCTATACCTATGAGTTAATGACTCAAAAAATGTTTGTTAATATCGCGTTTCAACCCGCACATTCATTGCTGTGGATCATCGTTTATATTGTGTTTTTTATCAATCCAGAAATTTTATACGGATTACAGCGATTACAAATTCTACCTAATTCAATGTCTACTGATTTGGATCAAATTATTAAGCCTGATTTTAAATGGCGTAGCTTGCCTAAACCAATTAAAAATAAAATGGATGTCCAATTATCCTTGAAAATGGATTATAAAATCAATGAGATTATTAAGAAATTAGAATCTAAAACTTCGTTAAGAATAATTGTAAAAGATCCGAACATTAATCTTGATAGCCTTTCTGAAAAACTGAATATACCTAAAAGCCATCTTCAATTCGTTTTCAGGTATTATGCCGACTTCACGTTTGTTGCGTACCGTTCCAAAATTCGTGTTTTTCATGCCATTGCAAAAATGCAGGAGGATTTTCTTTCCAAAAACACGATGGATGCCCTCGCAAGGGAATGCGGATTTTCTTCCTACAATCCATTCTATGCTGCTTTCAAAGCTGAAATGGGGACCGGGCCAAGTGAAGTTCTTGCAAAAATAAAGCCCTAATCTAATTCATTACGCATTAAAGCGATTGAATCAAAAATGGATTTTCAAATGCGTATGCCTTATGATCTGGTCTTTCGTTTTTAAGGAGTTAAATGTATGAATGAAAAAGGGGGCCTCGGCCCCCTTTTTTGATTTACTTCACTACGTGCTTTATTAACCTTCGTTCGTAATTATCATCCATCAATTCGATCATATAAACTCCCGGTGCTAAATGTTCTTTGATAATAAAGAGGTTTGCTCCAAGACTCAATGCCGCATTTTCGCGATGCATCGTTTTTCCATTGATGTCACGAATTGTAATGGTTCCAGCTCCACTCGTATTGAATTGTTTCCAGAAAATAGAGAATGACTCATGGCTAGGATTAGGGAACGATGTGATTTCATCAGTCGCCACCTCACAGTCGCTATACATGGTGCTTAATAATTCTTCACTTCCATCAAAATCAACTTGAAATAAACGATAATATCGATTGGTACGTGTTGTAGCATCCACGAATTCATACCATTGGGTAGTCGTGCTATTTCCAACTGCATCCACATATCCAAGGATGTCCCATGAGTTGCCATCTGTTGATTTTTCAATTCTAAAATAGTCGTTGTTGTGTTCCGATTGTGTAGCCCATCGAATAGAAATAGCTTCCTCCTCACATGTTGTTGTCATTCCGGCAAATTCAACCGGTAAGGCTTGCGAGTTAGGCGTTCCAATGTTAAACCAGCTAAATCCTTGTGTTGCAGTACTTGTAATCAAGAAGGATAAGGGACTTGCACCGCCATTGATTGGAGTATGCGTTCCGCAGGCCTGCCAAGCAACGTGATGCTGAGCAGCCGTATTAGATCCTGCGCTTTTAATGATTCGACATACCTGAGGACTTTGCATTCCTGTAAGATTATTCGCAAACAAGGTTACATCATACGGAGAAGTATTAATCGTTGACGTATAATCGTTGTTTGTTGGTATCACGTTCCAATATCCATCTGCTGAATAGTTTTGCATTAATGAGCCAGAAGCCCAATGTGGAAGCCCATTGTAAAGTATATTCCCTCCGGAAAGTGGCGCTCCACTGGCATAGTTCACAGTCAGTGATTGATCAAGGCCTGGTGAGCTTGCAAAACTAAACTCCGCATATCGATTATAAGTCGCTGTTCCAACTGGGAATCTACCAGCTAACCCAGAAACAGCCGCATTTGCAAAAAAGCGCTTGAAAGGACCTACAATCGTACCGTTGGTATAAACTAATCTACCAGGGGTGTTACTATTCAGTCCAAGGGTGAGTAGGTTATTCGTTGTGGTATAAATATTACCTGCGATCATAGTTAATGAATCTGAAACCGTAACTGGAATTTGTAAGGTTAAGGTTGCCCCGGCTAACTTGTTTACACGCATTTTCGTGAATTGTACAGCCCCACTACCGCTTATGGTAGCAGCGGTTGGACCATAAAAGTTTATTAGTCCACCTGTGGAATTTAAGTTGCCATTTTTTACAAAATTGGTATACAACAATAGGGTTCCTCCAGATTGCGTAAGTTGTGATCCGGTCTCCAAAACTAAACTATTGATGATTATAGCCCCAGAGGATAAAGTTGGCTGGGTTAAAATACACCCCGTATTCGCAGGAATGATGGTATTGGCGGTACTTCCTGGTAAGGTAGCTGCCGGAACTAAACTTGTTCCATTGTAAGAATACCAATTGCTGAGTGTTGCCCAATCGCTTGAACTTTGGCCATTCCAAACATACGAGCTTGCCGTTAATGGTGTCAAGACATTGACATTAGCAGGGGAGAGGGTAACAACATTCGAAGGGGTGACACACGCTCCATTGGTAACCATGGCCCGAATGTATTTTGTGCCTGCCATAATGCCAATGGCATTGGCAGGTAAGGTAGCTGAGGTTTGACCAGCTATGTTAGTAAAGGTTGAATTGTTAGAACTTGTTTGCCATTGGATGCTTCCGCCATAATTGGTCAAAGTAATTGCACTTGGCAGTAATCCAGGACATACGGTTTGATTGCTACTCGCTGTACTCGATGGTATTACCGTGGCGACAATTGATGTTCTAGGGCTTGATGTGCAGCCATTGTTTGTTACATCCGCATAATAGGTTGTCGTTGTAGCAATGTTTGGTGTAACGTAACTTGTCCCTGTTCCTAATGATGCACCTCCCGTTAATGCCGCGTACCAATTGATGGTTCCTGCTGCTGCAGCGGCTTGTAGCGTTCCTGTTCCTGATACACAAATAGTCGCGCCAGTAGAAGTAGTGATTGTAGGTATGCTATTTACCGTTGCAACCACTGCTGTTCTTGGGTTAGAGGTACAGCCATTATTTGTTACAGCGGCATAATATGTAGTCGTTGATGCAATGCTTGGTGTAGTAAAACTTGTTCCGGTACCTAAAGACGCACCTCCAGTGGAAGCTGCATACCAATTGATGGTCCCGGCAGCTGCGGCTGCTTGTAAGGTTGCAGTTCCTGTTCCACATATTGAAGCTCCTGTAGTTGAAGTGAAAGTTGGTAGTGCATTAACCGTGGCAACCACGGCTGTTCTCGGTGCGGATGTACATCCATTATTGGTCACATCGATATAATAGGTCGTAGTTGTGTTTATGTTTGGTGTTGTAAAACTTGTGCCGGTACCCAATAAGGCACCTCCTGTTGAAGCAGCATACCAATTGATGGTTCCTGCTGCCGTCGTGGCTTGTAGCGTAACTGTTCCTGATACACATACAGAGGCTCCCGTTGTACTGGAGATTGTTGGAATAGCATTTATCGTAGCAACAACTGCTGTTCTTGTTGCGGACACACATCCTGTACTCGTATTTCGCGCAGCGACATAATACGTGGTGGTGGTAGAAATAACCGGTGTTGTAAATGTTGTAGTTCCTTGTGAAAGCAAATTACCGCCTGTGGCTGCGTCATACCAGTCCAAGGTTATTCCGGCACCGAGCGATGTTCCAGTAAATGTTATCGCAGAAGCGCCACATGAAGACATGTGAGGGACCACAGCACTGGATGAAACACCATTAAATACAAAAGACCCATTTGAATTAAATGTATGAATAGTAAATCCACCGGCGGTTGTTATTATGCCTCCCGTTCCGTTCTGAGCACCGGCATATCTAACGATAACCACTCCTGAACCTCCACTTTTTCCGGGATTATTAACTGCCTCTCCAGCTCCTCCGCCGCCTCCACCAGTGTTTGCAGCACCAGCTGTAGCTAAGGGAGAAAGGCCCAATCCTCCTCGGCCAGCCCCACCAAGGCCTCCTAAACCAATTCCGGAATTGCCGTAACTTCCACCTCCGCCGCCGCCGCCATAATACGTTGCGCTTCCAGAAATTGAACTAGACACACCATCTCCACCGTTTCTTCCTGCGCTTCCTGTAGCTCCAGCGGTTCCTGCGCCTCCGCCTCCGCCACCGCCATCGCCATTGGCATTGCCACCAGCGAATCCTCCAACTGCGCCAGCTGCTCCAGCATAATTACTATGTCCGCCTCCACCACCATTTCCGCCTGTTGCGCCATTTGCTCCTTTGGATCCACCACCACCACCGCCAATTGAGACAATTGGAGTAGGTAAGGATAGGGTCGTTGTTCCACCATTTGAAGCTTGACTACCATAACTTGTTGCATTTGCACCACCATTACCTATGGTAACAGCAAATGTGCCACTGGACAATGTTGTGGACCCCATTTTCACTTGGCCGCCACCGCCACCGCCTGCACCATCAAATCCACCTCCGCCGCCGCCGCCAACAACCAAATAGTCTATAGCTCCTGAAGCGTTACTTACCGCTAATGGTAAAGTATTAACCGTTGCAACCACTGCCGTTCTTGGTGTGGATGTGCAACCATTATTCGAGACATCAACGTAATACGTAGTCGTTGCGGCAATGCTTGGCGTCGTGTAACTCGTTCCTGTTCCCAATGAAGCACCACCGGTTAAGGCTGCATACCAGTTGATGGTTCCTGTTGCTGCACTCGCTTGGAGGGTTGATACAGATGGACCACCGCAAATCGAAGCACCCGTGGTATTTGTAAATGAAGGCGTAGGATTAACAGTAATGGTAACAGTGGTACTTGTTGATGAAGGACACGCTCCATTGGTATAGGTTGCACGGTAATAACGGGTTGAATTTAACGTCCCCATTTGCGCCGAGGTTAGGGTGGTTGAAGTCGCACCAGCAATATTCGTAAACGTTATGTTATCGGTAGAAGATTGCCACTGTACGGTAGTTGTGCTTCCGCTTAGTGTGAGATTTGCAGGTGCAGTTCCTGAACAAATGGTTTGATTACTGCTTGCTGTAACACCGACAATAATACTGCTTGAAATTGAAGCGGATTGACATCCTGCTGCGTTGGTAACAACCGCTGAGTAGGTACCACTTGTGACCGGTGTTATGCTGCTCGTAGTTTGTCCGCCCGGAGACCATAGGTAAGTGTAGTTGTTCCCGTTAGTGTTTAGTGGAGATGTTGAAGGTACTTGCCATGTTGGTCCATTATTCAGGGTTCCATCGTATCCGTTGCCCGTAGCATCTGAAGCAGTATTTCCAGTGCTTTCATCGAGTTTGTAATAAGCTCTTAACCCTACTGAATTTGTAGGTACAGTTGAATTCATTGATGCTTGGATTTGTGCTTGTGTTCGTGCAACGTTCCAAATTCTTATTTCATCCATTGCCCCTCCTAATGTTTCCAAGTGATCCCAACGTTTGCCTAAATACCAAGGTTGATTATTACTGATTGGCAAGGGTTGGTTGGAGTTGAACGAAGCATTTAGTACTCCGTTAAAATATAGTTTAATTTGATTTTGATCATACGTAGCAGCGATGTGAATCCATGTGTTAATTGGAATGAGTGTGGAGCTCGAAGCTGCTTGCCATCCTCCATTATAGAATCCAGCAATAATTGTATTGCCTTGTCGATGCATGCAAAATGTTATGTTAGCATCTATATTATAAGCTTCCCCAATGAGCATTGGTAAATAATTAGTGTTAGCGATTAATGATGTAAAATAGAACCAGCCCTCTAGTGTTATGTTATTCGTATTGATCGTTGAATTTAAGGTTGCTGGAATGGTAACGTATTTGGAGCTGTTATAGACACCTAAATCAAGTGCATTTGATGAAAGATTCCCAATGGAAAGCGTCCCGCACCCTGTTTGAGTGATTGTTGGAGTAGG
>JACCDP011245535.1_pt1 | contig 24364 bp, 22 predicted proteins | sample 7445841 | NCBI WGS metagenome assembly JACCDP01 (sample SAMN15323441, study PRJNA562643) | freshwater metagenome | isolation source: river surface water | place: USA:Blue River Watershed | collected 2017-08-17
GCCGGAATCACCACGCCCACCGCCTTGGCCGCCCCGGTGCTCGAGGGAATGATGTTTTCCAGAATGCCGCGGCCGCCGCGCCAGTCTTTGTTGCTCGGGCCGTCGACGGTCTTTTGCGTGGCGGTGGCCGCATGCACGGTGGTCATCAGGCCGCGCTTGATGCCCCACTTGTCATTCAAGACCTTGGCCACCGGGGCCAGGCAGTTGGTGGTGCAGGAAGCGTTGGAGATGATGTCCTGGCCGGCGTAGGTCTGGTGGTTCACGCCAAACACAAACATCGGGGTGTCGTCTTTGGAGGGGGCCGACATCACCACCTTCTTGGCGCCGGCGGCCAGGTGCTTGGCGGCGGTGGCCTTGTCGAGGAAGAGGCCGGTGGATTCGAGCACGATGTCCGCGCCGACTTCGTTCCACTTGAGCGCTGCGGGGTCGCGCTCTTGGGTCAAGCGAATCTTTTTGCCGTTCACGACGAGCGTGTTGCCCTCCACCGCAATCTCGCCCTTGAAGCGGCCATGCACCGAGTCGTAGCGCAGCATATAGGCCAGGTAGTCGGGTTCGAGCAGGTCGTTGATGCCGACCACTTCAATATCGGGAAAGTTCTGCACCGCGGCGCGCAACACATTGCGGCCGATGCGGCCGAAGCCGTTGATGCCGATCTTGACTGTCATGAATTACTCCTGAGATGACGTTACGAAAAAAGGGGATGGGGGTTCGGTCTATCGGGCCTGCCAGCCGCACAGAGCGCCTGCGCAGCGGTCAAGCGCCCCCGCTGACCGGCAGGTCGCCTGGGCGCGATGCGAACTCGATCATGCAAGGCCCGGCTTAGCGACCGAGCACAACACGCACGGTGTCGGCCACGTTCTCGGGGGTGAAGCCGAAATGCTTGAAGAGCACCGGCGCCGGCGCCGACTCGCCATAGGTGTCCAGGCCAACCACGGCCGCACAGCCGTACTTCCACCACAGCGCGGTGGAGCCCATTTCCACCGCGATCCGGGGCACACCAGCGGGCAGCACCTCTTGCTGGTAGGCGCCGGACTGCCGGTCAAAGGTGGTGGTGCTGGGCATGGACACCACCCGCACTGCAATCTGGCGATCGGCCAGCAGCTTCTGTGCGTGCAAGGCCAGTTGCACCTCGGAGCCGGTGGCGATGATGACCGCCTGCGGCTTGCGGTTCAGGCCCACTTCACTGGGCTCGGCCAGCACATAGGCGCCGCGGGTGATGAGGTCGGCGTCCTGCTTGGGCGCATAGGGTAGGTTCTGACGCGAGAGCAGCAGGGCTGTGGGCTTGTGCTTGTTGGCCAGGGCCACGCTCCAGGCAACCGCCGTTTCGGTGGTGTCGGCCGGGCGCCAGACGTCCAGGTTAGGAATCAGGCGCAGGCTGGCCGCATGCTCGACGGCCTGATGGGTGGGGCCGTCCTCGCCCAAGCCAATCGAGTCGTGGGTGAACACATGCACCAGCCGCAACTTCATGAGCGCCGCCATGCGAATGGCATTGCGGCTGTAGTCGCTAAACGTCAGGAAGGTGCCGCCATAGGGAATAAAGCCGCCGTGCAGCGCCACCCCGTTCATGATGGCGGCCATGCCGAACTCACGCACGCCGTAGTTGATGTGGCGGCCGCCCTGCCCGGCCTCGTTGCGAACCACCTGGCCGGCGGCGTCGAAGCGCAGGGCCGGCGTGGCCTTGGTGTTGGTGAGGTTGGAGCCGGTCAGATCGGCCGAGCCGCCCAGCAATTCGGGCAGCGCTGCGGTAAAGAACTCCAGCGCCTGCTGGCTGGCCTTGCGGCTGGCCACGGTTTCGGCCTTCTCGTGCGCGCTGCGCACCGCAGCCACCGCCACGTCAGAAAACCCGGCGGGCAAATCGCCGGCCATGCGACGCTTGAGCTCTGCGGCCAGCTCGGGGTAGGCCGCGGCGTAGGCGGCCATGCGCTCGCTCCAGCGGGCCTGCTGCTGGGCGCCCTTGTTGCGGGCGTCCCACTGGGCATACACCTCGGCCGGAATGACAAAAGGCGGATGCGGCCAGCCCAGGGCTGCGCGGGTCAGCGCAATTTCTTCAGCCCCCAGTGGCTCGCCGTGGGCCTTGGCGGTGCCCGCCCGGTTGGGCGAGCCTTTGCCGATGTCGGTCTTGCACATGATCAAGGTCGGCTTGTCACTGCTGCTGCGCGCCTGTTTGATCGCGGCGTCGACCGCATCCACATCGTGGCCGTCCACCGGGCCGATCACCTGCCAGCCGTAGGCTTGAAAACGCTGCGCGGTGTTGTCGACAAACCAGGGCTTGACCTGGCCGTCAATGGAGATGCCGTTGTCGTCGTAGAGGGCAATGAGCTTGCCCAGCTTCCAGGCGCCGGCCAAGGCGCAGGCCTCGTGCGAGATGCCCTCCATCAGGCAGCCGTCGCCCATGAAGACATAGGTGTGGTGATCGACGATGGCGTGACCGGGCCGGTTGAACTCGCTGGCCAGCAGTTTCTCGGCCAGGGCCATGCCCACCGCATTGGTGATGCCCTGGCCCAGCGGGCCGGTGGTGGTTTCCACGCCCGGGGTGATGCCATATTCAGGGTGGCCGGCCGTCTTGCTGTGCAGTTGGCGGAAGTTGCGCAGCTCCTGCATGGGCAGGTCATAGCCGGTCAGGTGCAGCAGCGCATAGATGAGCATGGAGCCGTGCCCGTTCGAGAGCACGAAGCGGTCACGGTCGGGCCAGTGCGGGTCGGCCGGGTTGTGCCTGAGGTGTCGGCCCCACAAGGCCACCGCCATATCGGCCATGCCCATGGGTGCCCCCGGATGTCCCGAGTTGGCTTGTTGAACAGCATCCATGGCCAGGGCACGGATGGCGTGGCCCATGGTTGAAGAATTGGCCATATCGAAGGGCTCCGGTATCGGGGGAAAAGAAACAAAGATTCTACCGAGGCAGCCTGCGGGCTCGGGCCTGCTACAGCGGCGCGCGCTGGCCGCCCGCTGTGTGGGCTCAACCTCAGGAAGGCGCCGACGGCCCGAAGACCTCCAGAATCTGTGCGAAATGATCGAGCACCCGGTCGGGCTGGCTCTCTCGCACATCGCGACCCATGTTGTAGCCGTGGGTCAGCAGGAAGACTGGCAAGCCCGCGCGCTGCGCCGTTTCGGCGTCGATGGACGAGTCGCCGACAAAAAGCGCCTGCTGCGGATCCATGCGCCAGGCTTGCAGGCAGGACTGCACACCCGCCGGGTCAGGCTTGCGAGTGGGCAAGGTGTCGCCACTGATGACGCGGTCAAAAAACCGCTCCAGGCCCAGCGCCTGGACCAGGCGGTCGGTGTGTCTGCTTTCTTTGTTGGTGACCACCGCCATCCGGCAGCCGCGCCCATGGAGCCAGCCGAGCGTCTCTGGCACCCCTGGGTACAGAACGCTGCGCGTGCCCAAGCAGGCCTGGTAATGCTGGTCGAAGCGAGCCAGCGCCTGCGCCAGGCCAGGGTGCTGCCGCGCCAGCTCCAGTCCGACGCCGGTGGCCCCGGCGAGCGCTCGCACCACCAGCTCGCGCGTGCCGTGTCCGATCCACGTGGTGGCCAGGGCTGAATCAACCGCCTCCAAGCCGAGGTCGAGCAGCGTCTGGTTCAGGGCCGCGACGAGTTCCGGCGCAGTGTGCGCCAGGGTGCCATCGAGGTCAAAAAACACGGCCTTCAGGCCCCCGCCTGTGTGCATCAGCTGCCCCTGAACCCAAGCCACTGGCCGGTGAACGAAGGCGGCCGGCCCGCATCCCGCGCGGGCGGCGCCTTCTGGTATTCCGCGATTGAATCCGGGCCTGTTTCCATTAATCTGTGGTCTGTGGGGGCGCCGGGCTCAGCCAGACCCAGCCCTGTCTGGTCTTTGCGCACCCCAACCTCCAATGATGGCAGATCCAACCCTTGCTCAAGCCATGATTCTGGCCGCCGGACGCGGCCAGCGCATGCGGCCCCTGACCGACCACACGCCCAAGCCGCTTTTGCAGGTGCGCGGACAGGCGCTGATCGACTGGCATGTGCGGGCGCTGGCGCGCGGCGGCTTCAAGCAGCTGCTGGTCAACACCGCCTGGCTGGGTGAGCAGATTGCCCCGCACCTGAACCCTTTGGCCACCGAGCTCGCTTGTCTTATCCGCTATTCCCACGAAGGGCAGGACTTTGGGGACGCCCTAGAGACCGCCGGCGGCATTGCACGGGCGCTGCCCCAGCTGGCCGAGCTGTTTTGGGTGGTGGCGGGCGATGTGTTTGTGCCTGATTTCGCCTTCAGCCAAGACGCCGTGTCGGCTTTTGCGAGCAGCGGCCAGCTGGCCCATCTCTGGCTGGTGCCCAACCCCAGCCACAACCCCGGCGGTGACTTCGGGCTGGCCGATGGGCGGGCCCTCAACCTGCCGGCCGGCCACCCGCAGCGGCGCTACACCTTCAGCACCATCGGTCTGTACCGGCGCGACTTCTTCGCCGAACTGGCCGCCGGCAACCCGCAGGGGCTCAAGATCGCGCTGGCCCCGCTGCTTCGTGCGGCCATGGACAATGGCCGCGTCAGTGCGCAGGTTCTGCAGAGTTCGTGGACCGATGTCGGCACGCCCGAGCGGCTGGCCGAACTCAACCAGACCCCAGGCTGACGCCCCCCCATCCGAGGACCCTCCATGAGCATCCCAAGGAACACCCACACCGTCTACGACAGACGCCGCTCAGCCCTGGCCCGCGCCCTGCGCGCCGCTGGCGGCGGCATCGCCGTGCTGCCCACCGCCCCCGAAGTGGCCCGCAATCGCGACAGCCACTACCCGTACCGGCATGACAGCTACTTTTACTACCTGACCGGGTTTGAAGAGCCCGAGTCTTGGCTGGTCATCGATGCCAGCGGCCACACCACGCTGCTGTGCCGGCCACGCAACCTCGAACGCGAGATCTGGGACGGCATCCGCCTGGGCCCCAAGGCCGCGCCCGCAGCCCTGGGGGTGCATGAAGCGCACAGCGTCGACAAGCTCGACGAGATCATGCCCAAGCTGCTGGCCAACCAAGCGGCGGTGTGGTTCCCCTTTGCCACCCACGCCGGGCTGGAGACCCAAATCGACGGCTGGCTGGGCAAGCTGCGCGCGCGCGTGCGGCTCGGCGTGGAGTGCCCGCGCAGCCAGCACGATCTGTGCAAGCTGCTCGATGAGATGCGGCTCATCAAGGACCGGCACGAAGTTCAGATCATGCGCCGGGCCGGCCGCATTGCAGCGCAAGCCCATGTGCGCGCCATGCAGACATCGGCCCGGATGCTGCGCGCCGGTCTGGACACCCGCGAATACCACCTCGATGCCGAGCTGCTGCACGAGTTTCGTCGCCATGGCTCGCAGTTTCCGGCCTACACCAGCATCGTGGCGGCCGGCGCCAATGCCTGCATCCTGCATTACCGCGCCGGGGCCGCAGCGCTGAAAGCCGGCGAGCTGTGCCTGATTGACGCCGGCTGCGAACTCGATGGCTACGCCAGCGACATCACCCGCACCTTTCCGGCCGATGGCCGCTTCACGCCGGCCCAGCGCCAGCTCTACGACATCGTGCTGGCCGCGCAAGAGGCCGCCATCGCCGCAACGCGGCCAGGCCGACGCTTCCTCGACCCGCACCATGCGGCGGTGCGGGTGCTGGCGCAGGGGATGCTCGATGTAGGGTTGCTGAGCAAGAAAAAGCACGGCCGGGTGGACGATGTCATCGAATCGGGCGCCTACCGCCAGTTCTACATGCACCGGACCGGCCACTGGCTGGGCATGGATGTGCACGACTGTGGCGATTACACCGAACCGGGCGCCCGCGCCCGGCAAGAAGTCGACGCCACGGGTGAACGCGTCATGCGGCGGCCCGGCCGCATCCTGCGGCCCGGCATGGTGCTGACCATCGAGCCGGGCCTGTATGTGCGGCCGGCCAAAGACGTGCCGCGCGAGTTTTGGCACATCGGTATCCGCATCGAGGACGATGCCCTGGTCACCCCCGGATCTTGCGAGCTGCTCACCCGTGGCGTGCCGGTGCAGGCCGATGAGATCGAGGCGCTGATGCGCGGCTAAATTCACCTGTCCCGGAGCCCTCCCCTTGACCTCACACATCGCCTGGCACGAGAAGACGGCCTACGAAGCGGCGCTGGCCTTGCAAAGCCGCAGCCTCAGTGCCGAGCACTATGTGGCCGCCTGCCTTGAACAGATGGATGCGCGCGAGCCTGAGGTGCGCGCCTTTGCCTACATCCATCGCGAGGGCGCCTTGCAACGCGCACGCGACCTGGACCGCCAAGCCATCCAAGGCGGCATGCACGGCCTGACCGTGGGCATCAAGGACGTGTTTGACACCGTCGACATGCCCACAGAAGGCGGATCGCGCGCCTTTGCGGGCCATCAGCCGATTCAGGATGCGGCGGTGCTGGCCACGCTGCGGCGAGCCGGCGCCGTGATGCTGGGCAAGACCGTGACCACCGAGCTGGCCACCTTCCCGACCAACGGCACCCGCAACCCGCTCAACCTGGCGCACACCCCCGGTGGCTCCTCGTCGGGCTCGGCCGCTGCGGTGGCTGCACAGATGGTCAGTTTTGCCACCGGCACACAAACCATGGGCTCGACCGTGCGACCCTGTGGCTATTGCGGGGTGACGGGTTACAAGCCGAGCTACAACCTCATGCCCCGCCGCGGGGTCTGGCCCAATGCCGACTCCTGCGACACCGTGGGCCTGGTGGCCCGCGATGTGCGGGACGTGGCCTTCTTCGCCGCAGAAATGGCCCGCTACCCGGCGCTGCGCTTGCCCGAGGACGATGCCGCCCTGGCCCGCGCCCCAACCATTGGGCTGTGCCGGACCTGGGAATGGGAACGCACGGACGAAGCGATGCGTGCCGCATTCGAGCAGAGCGGACGGGCCCTGTCTGCGGCTGGCGCCAAGGTGAAAGACATCGTGCTGCCCGAGCCGTTCAAAGGCATGCTGGCGGCCCACACCACCGTGGTGCATTTCGAAATGAGCCGGGGCTTTGCCGATGTGCTGGAGCGGCAGGCCGAACTGATTCGGCCGGCCTTGCTGGAGCGCACCCTCAAAGGCTTACAAGTCAGCGGCGAGCAGTACCAGCAAGCCCAGAGCCTGGCCCGGCAGTGCCGGCAGATGTTCCCGGACGTGCTGGGCGAATGTGATGTGCTGCTGGTGCCGGCGGCCACCGGCGAAGCCCCGCGCGGGCTCGATTATTCCGGCGACACCTCGATGAACCAGGTGTGGACCCTGATGCACGGGCCGGCCATCTCGGTCACCGGGGGCTATGGCCCGACCGGATTGCCCCTGGCCTTGCAGGCGGTGGGGCGCATCGACGATGATGCGCGCACGCTGCTGGCGGCGCACTGGATACACACCCGCTTGCAGGCGCACCTCGATCGCGCCCGCGCCTGATGGCCCATGATTTGCAAGTCCTCCATTCCCTTGTCTCTCTGAAGGAAAACACCATGAAACTGCACCGTCGTGACGCACTGCTGGGGCTGAGCGCCCTGATGAGCCTGCCCTCGAGCTGGGCCCAGAACTACCCCACCCAGGCCATCAAGCTGATCATGCCCTTTACCCCGGGCACCTCGTCTGAAAATGCACTGCGGGTGGTGCTCGATCGGCTCAGCGAAAACCTCAAGCAGGCCATCGTGGTGGACAACCGGCCCGGCGCGGGCTCCACGCTGGGCACCGAGCAGGCCGCCCGCATGCCCGCCGACGGTCACACCCTGGTGGCCACCTACAACTCGTCCATTGCACCGGGCTCGCTGCTCTACAGCAAGCTGGGCTACGACCCCATCAAGGACTTCAAGCACATTGCCCTGGTGGGCGTGTTCCCGCAATACATGGTGGTGCGCACCGACCATCCGGCCAAGACGGTGCAAGACTTCATTGGCATGGTTCGGGCCAAACCCGGCGCGGTCAATTACTCGTCAGCCGGTGTCGGCACCTCCGGCTTTCTGGCCGGCGAAATGCTCAAGCAGGCGCTCAAGCTCGACATGGTGCATGTGGCCTACAAGGGGCCCTCGCAGGCCATGACCGATCTGCTGGGCGGACGCCTCGATATGGTCATGACCTCCAGCGCCGCCTCACTGGTGGCCGCCGGCAAGCTGCGCATCCTGGCCGTGACCAGCGAAAAGCGCACGCCGCTCTACCCCGATGCACCGGCCCTGTCCGAAGTGGCGCCCAATGTGCAGGCGGTGTCCTGGGTCGGCATCTCGGCCCCGGCCGCCACGCCAGCGGCCGTCACCCAGCGGCTCGAACGCGAGATTTTGTCGATCTTGGCCGAACCGGCCATCCGCACCCGGCTGGCCGACCCCATCTTTGGCATGTCGCTCATGCCCTTGGGCTCGGAAAAATTCCTGGAGTTCATCCAGAAAGAGCTGCGCGTCTGGGCGCCGGTGATCAAGACCGGCAATATCCAGATCAGCTGAGCATCCCCCTCTGGCCCCAAGCACCGGTCGCCTGACCGAAGCTGGGGCTGCGGAGACCTCGATGGGCGCCCGGACACCCGGGCGCCCGGGCGTTTGGGCCGGCCGGGCTGCCCGCAGCGCCCACCTTCGCGGTGGCGCGGCAGCCCGCTCTCAGGCCGCGTGACCGCGCAGCCGATCGATCAGGGCATTGAGCTGCTCGAGCGACGAAAAGGCGATGGCCAATTCACCGGTGTCCTCAACCCGGCCGCCGCGCTTGATCTGCTTCCTGATTCGCACCTCGACCTCGGCCGTCAGCAGGTCCGCCAATTCTTCCTCGACCCGCCGTACGTCGCGAGATTTTTCCTTGGTCACCTTCGGCGGCCGCAAGGCAAACTCGGCCGAGAGTTTCTTGACCAGGCTTTCCGCCTCTCGAACCGAGAGTTTGCGCGCACTTACTTGATTGGCGGCAGTGATTTGCGTGGCCCGGTCCAGGGCCAGCAAGGCGCGCGCATGGCCCATGTCAATATCCCCGGCCATGAGCATGGTCTGCACCGGTTCGGCCAGGTTGAGCAGACGCAAGAGGTTGGAGGCGGCGCTGCGCGAGCGGCCCACCGCTTGCGCAGCGGCCTCATGGGTCATGCCAAATTCGCGGATCAGGCGCTGCAGACCCTGGGCCTCCTCCAGCGGATTGAGGTCCTCGCGCTGCATGTTTTCGATCAGGGCCATGGCCGCAGCCGCCTCATCGGGCACATCGCGCACCAGCACCGGCACGCTGTCCAGGCCCGCCAGCCGCGCCGCGCGGAAACGCCGCTCGCCGGCGATGATCTCGTACTTGCCGGCCGAATCCCCCTGCTTGATCTTGCGCACCAGAATCGGCGACATGATGCCCTGCGCCTTGATCGATTCGGCCAACTCGTAGAGCGCGCCCTCATCCATACGGGTGCGTGGCTGATACTGACCGGCCACCATGTCGTCGAGGCGCAGCGAGGCCGGCAGCCCGGCGCTGGCCCCCGCCGTTGCCTGCTCTTCGAGCGCGGGGCTAACGGCCGGCCCAAGCAGGGCGCTGAGGCCTCGTCCGAGGCCCTTGGGTTTCTTGGTCACCATGATGTTGCGTCTTTCCGGGGGAGGTCGGTTGCGGGCCGACCCTTGTGTCTTAAATAAGCATCAGGTCCAGCGCTTGGACCGCTCGACCATCTCACGCGCAAAGCCCAGGAAGGCCTGGGCCCCCTTGGACGATGCGTCAAAAGCCAGGCCGGGCAAGCCGTAGCTGGGGGCTTCGGCCAGGCGCACGTTGCGCGGGATGATGGTGTCGAACACCTTGTCACCAAAATGCTCCTTGAGCTGGTCGCTGACCTGCTGCTGCAGGGTGATGCGCGGATCGAACATGACGCGCAGCAAGCCGATGATCTTTAAATTCGGGTTGAGGTTGCCATGCACTTGCCGAATGGTGTTGACCAGGTCGGTCAGGCCCTCGAGCGCGAAATACTCGCACTGCATCGGCACCACCACCCCATGGGCGGCGCACAAGCCGTTGAGGGTGAGCATGGACAGCGAAGGCGGGCAGTCAATCAGGATGAAGTCGTACTGCTCCTGAACCGCCGCGATGGCTTGTCGCAAACGGTTTTCGCGGCGCTCGAGGTCCACCAGTTCCACCTCGGCGCCAGCGAGTTCGCGGTTGGCGCCCAGCACATCAAAGGCGCAGCCCGCCTCGACCAGCTTGTGCGGCCGCTGCCGCGCCTCGGCGATGCCGGCCGACTCCAGCAGGACGTCGTACACCGACAGGGCCAGCTCGCGCTTGTCGACCCCCGCGCCCATGGTGGCGTTGCCCTGGGGGTCCAGGTCCACCAGCAACACCCGCTGCCCCAGCTGCGCCAGACCAGCGGCCAAGTTGACCGTGGTGGTGGTCTTGCCGACCCCGCCTTTTTGATTGGCAATGCAGAAAATCTTGGCCATGTTTGAGAGGGTGCGCTAAATAAAGAGCCCGTTCAACGGGAGAGAACCAGCTTGAAGCCAAAGCCGATCAACAAGACGCCGGCGATCTTTTCCAAGGACGACTTCATCCAGGGGCTGGCCCGCAGACGCTCGGCCAAATGAAAGGTGAGCAAGGTGGCCGCCAGGCCATAGAGAAAGGTCAGCACCGCGATCGTTGCGGCCATGACCGCGAAGGTGAGCAAACCCTGGTGCTGGGCCGGGTCGACGAACAAAGGGAAAAAGGCCATATAGAACACGATGGCCTTGGGGTTGAGCAGGGTGATCAGCAGGGCTTGCCGAAAGTACTGGCCGGCGCGAATCTCCAAGATGGGCGCATCCCCCGGTTGGGCCGTGATCATCCGAAAACCGAGCCAGGCCAGGTAAGCCGCGCCAGCCCATTGAATCAGGCCGAAGGCGGTCGGGGACGCGGTCAACACGGCCGATACCCCGGCCACGGCCGCCCAAAGCAGAACCTGGTCACCCGCAATCACCCCGAAGGTGGCCGCCAGGCCCCCGGGGATTCGGCCTTTGGCGGTCGAGGTGACCAGGGCCAGATTGCCCGGCCCCGGAATGGCTAAAAAAACAACGATCGCCAGCACAAACGCGCCGAAATCGGCAATGCCAGCCAAGGAGCCGAGCATGTCTACCTCAGGATAAAAGAGGCTCAGTGTAATGGCTGAACTTAAAGCGCAACGCCTTAAACGCTGGCTTTGGTGGACGGCATGTGCGCAGGCCGGGCGCAAAAGGGCCGGCGCGACCACCGGCTCCCTGGTTTCACGTGAAACAACGACTGCCGACACATGCGCAGGCCCGAGGTTCATGGAGGCGACCACCCAGCCCTCACGGAAACCACGCTGGCCGGCGATTCGGGGCACGGGGGTCGCCTCGCCAACCCGGGGCCAAAACGGCAGTCTGTTACGCGCCCGGTTTCACGTGAAACAACGGCGACGAACACCGGCGCGGAGAGCCTGCAGGAAAACAGGCACGACGACCAGCGCCCCGGCCTCCCCTGAAACAGCGCTGGCTGGCGGCTCGAGGGGCTGGCCTAGGGCCGCAGCCACACCAGGCAACGCTCGGCCTGAAGGCCGGGGACCTGCAGGGGCTCCACGCTGAAGGCCTTCACATCGGCCGGGAGGTCGGCCATCTCCTGCGCCGGGTGCTTGCCCTTCATCGCCATCCACACCCCGCCCGGGGCCAGCGCCTGCCTGGAGCCGCGCACAAAGTCGGCCAGCGTCGCAAAGGCCCTGGACACGATCACATCGTAGGGCCCCGGCAAAGACTCCACCCGCGCATGCAGGCCGGTGAGGTTTTTCAGGCCCAGTTCCGCCGCCACCTGGGCCGTGAAGGCCGCCTTCTTGGCCACCGCGTCGACACAGGTCACCGCCACACGGTCGCCCAGCGCACAAGCCAGCACCGCGCCGGGAAAGCCCGCACCCGCGCCCACATCCAGCACGCGTGCGGCATCGGCCCGTTGCGCCCAATGTCGCTGCAGCGGCGCCACCGCCGCCAGGCAGTCGAGCAGGTGCTGGGTCAGCATCTGCGCCGGCTCGCGCACGGCGGTGAGGTTGTAGACCTGGTTCCACTTGGCCACCAGGGCCAGGTGCTTGAGCAAACCGTCCCGCTGCCGATCGGTCAGGCACAGGCCCAGCTCGGCCAGCCCGGCGTCAAGCGCCGGGCGCAGCAACGCCACGGCCGTCATGCGGCCGCTTTCTCTGCGTCGCGGTGTTTCCAGAGGCCTTTTTTCAGGTGCACCAGCAACAGCGAGATGGCCGCCGGCGTGATGCCAGAAATGCGCGAGGCCTGGCCCAAGGTCTCGGGGCGGTGGCGAGCGAGCTTTTGGCGCACCTCGATGCTCAGGGCCGGCACCTGCATGTAGTCGAGCTCAGCCGGCAGTTTGAGGTTCTCGTAATGGGCGGCGCGCTCGACCTCGGACTTCTGCAAATCGATATAGCCGGCGTACTTGGCCGATATCTCAATTTGCTCGATGACGGCCGCCCGCAGGGCCGGATCGTCCTGCGCCGAGAACAGCTGCGGATCGGCGTAGGCCCCAGCCTCCAGCGACATCAGGGCCTCGTAGCTCAGGCCCGGCCGGCGCAGCAGGTCCATCAGGCGGTACTCGCGCTCGATCGCCTGACCCAACACCCGCTCCGCCTCGGCCGCCGGCAACTTGGCCGGATGCACCCAGCGCTGACGCAGCCGCTCGGTCTCGCGCGCGATGGCCTCGCGCTTGCGGCTGAACGCGCTCCAGCGGGCCTCGTCAATCAGGCCCAACTCGTGGGCTTGTTCCGTCAGCCGCATGTCGGCGTTGTCTTCGCGCAGCATCAGCCGGTACTCGGCCCGGCTGGTGAACATGCGGTAGGGCTCGGTCACGCCCTTGGTGATCAGATCGTCCACCAGCACCCCCAGATACGCCTGGTCGCGACGCGGCAGCCAGGGGGCCTTGTTCTGACACTGCAGGGCCGCATTGATGCCAGCGAACAAGCCCTGCGCAGCCGCCTCTTCGTAGCCGGTGGTGCCATTGATCTGGCCGGCAAAGAACAGGCCCTGGATATCGCGGGTCTCAAAATTGGCCTTCAGCGACCGTGGGTCGAAGTAGTCGTACTCGATGGCATAGCCCGGTCGCAGAATGTGCGCATTCTCCAGCCCGGCCATAGAGCGAACCATCTCGTACTGGATGTCAAAGGGCAGACTGGTGGAGATGCCGTTGGGGTACACCTCATGGGTGCTCAGCCCCTCGGGCTCCAGAAAAATCTGGTGGCTTTCCTTGCCGGCAAACCGGTTGATCTTGTCTTCAACGCTGGGGCAGTAACGCGGGCCCACGCCGTCGATCTTGCCGGTGAACATCGGACTGCGATCAAAGCCAGAGCGAATGATCTCGTGCGTGCGGGCATTGGTGTGCGTGATCCAGCAAGGCACCTGGTCGGGGTGGGCGATGCCATGGCCCATGAAGCTGAACACCGGGACCGACGATCCCTCGCCGCCGTCCATGCCGTCGCCCGGTTGGCGCAGGCACTTGGCGTAGTCGATGGTGCGCCCGTCGATGCGCGGGGGCGTGCCGGTCTTCAGGCGCCCCTGGGGCAGCTTGAGCTCCTTCAGGCGGGCGCTGAGCGAGACCGCCGGCGGGTCGCCAGCGCGGCCGGCCGCATAGTGGTTGAGCCCCACATGAATTTTGCCGTCCAGAAACGTGCCCGCGGTGAGCACCACGGCCCGCGCCCTGAAGCGAATGCCCACTTGCGTGACAGCCCCGGCCACACGTTGGCCTTCAAGAATCAGGTCGTCGACCGCCTGCTGAAACAACCAGAGATTGGGCTGGTTTTCCAGGCGCCGCCGGATGGCCGCCTTGTAAAGCACGCGGTCGGCCTGGGCGCGGGTGGCGCGCACGGCCGGGCCCTTGCTGGAATTGAGGATACGAAACTGGATGCCCGCCTCGTCGGTGGCCAGGGCCATGGCGCCGCCCATGGCGTCGACCTCTTTAACCAAATGGCCCTTGCCAATGCCACCGATCGACGGGTTGCAGCTCATCTGGCCCAAGGTCTCGATGTTGTGCGTCAGCAGCAGGGTCTTGCAGCCCATGCGGGCGGACGCCAGCGCCGCCTCGGTGCCGGCATGGCCGCCACCAACGACGATGACATCGAACTCCTGCGGATGGGTGTAGGCGAGCATGGGACAGCCGGTTGTGGCGTTACGCCGGGCGTCAACAAAGACACGGCCCAGCTGATGCCGAAAAATTAAGCAATTGTATGATCGCCCGATCATCCACGCACCCACTCACCCGATCAGGGTCTGGGGCTGCGTGCGTCCAAACCGGCCCGTGTGGGCCGACAAACCCAGGGGGAGCATCATCATGAGTCGGGACGTGGTTGTTGTCAGCGGTGTGCGAACCGCCATCGGAACCTTCGGGGGCAGCCTCAAGGATGTTCCCCCCACCGAACTGGCCACCCTGGTCGTGCGCGAGTCACTGGCCCGCGCGCGGGTCGAGGGCAAAGATGTCGGCCATGTGGTGTTCGGCCACGTGGTCAACACCGAGCCCAAGGACATGTACCTGTCGAGGGTGGCAGCCATCAACGGTGGCTGCGCGGAAAGCACCCCGGCCATGAACGTCAACCGCCTGTGCGGTTCGGGCCTGCAGGCCATCGTCTCGGCCAGCCAGGCGATTTTGCTGGGCGATTGCGACATCGCCATTGGCGGCGGCGCCGAGAACATGAGCCGCGGGCCCTATATCAACCCCAGCCAGCGCTGGGGCACACGCATGGGCGATGCCAAGCTGGTCGACATGATGGTCGGCGCCCTGCACGACCCCTTCCACCACATCCACATGGGCGTGACCGCCGAAAACGTGGCCGCCAAATACGGCATCACGCGCGAGATGCAGGACGCGCTGGCCCTGGAGAGCCATCAACGCGCCGAACGCGCCACGCAAGCGGGCCACTTCAGCAGCCAGATCGTGCCGGTCATGATCAAGGGCAAAAAAGGCGATGTGAGCTACGCCACCGACGAACACTTCCGCAGCCAGGCCAAGGCGGAAGATTTCACCAAGCTCAAGCCGGTGTTCCTGAAAGAAAACGGCACCGTGACCGCTGGCAATGCCTCGGGCATCAACGATGCCGCAGCCGCCGTGGTGCTGATGGAGGCCGCCGCCGCCAAGGCGCGCGGGGCCCAACCCCTGGCCCGGCTGGTGGGCTATGCGCACACCGGGCTGGACCCCAAGTACATGGGCGTCGGTCCGATCTCGGCCACCCAGGCGGTGCTCAAGAAGACCGGCCTGAAGACCAGCGACCTCGACGTGGTGGAGGCCAATGAGGCGTTTGCCGCCCAGGCCTGCGCCGTCACCCGCGAGCTGGGTCTGGATCCGGCCAAGGTCAACCCCAACGGGTCGGGCATTTCACTGGGGCACCCGATCGGCGCCACGGGCGCGCTGATCACGGTCAAGGCCCTGCATGAGCTGCAGCGCATCGGCGGCCGCTACGCGCTGGTCACCATGTGTATCGGGGGTGGCCAGGGTATCGCCGCCATCTTCGAGCGGCTGTAAGACCGCGCCGGGTCTACTTGCGCACCGCGGGCGCCTCCACCGGCAAACCCTCGGCGCGCCAGCCCAGGTAGAGGGCCAGCTGCCGCATCTCGAGCGCACCCCAGGGCGGCAGCTCGGCCCGCACCCCAACCAGGCAGCTGCGCAGCCGCCGCTCCAGAGAGCCAAGCTTCTGCCATTCGAGCCGGTACAGCGGATAGCCATTGGGCTGACCCTGGCTCAAAGCATCGGTGTAGAGCCTGCGGCCCTGGTTCTGATCATGACAGTGGGTACAAGCCAGGTTGAGCTGGCCGCGTCGTTGCATGAACAGGCGCTCGCCCTCCAGCACATGACCACGCGCTGCGCCCGAGATGTCAACCCGGATCGGCAGACCGGCCGAGGCCTGGGTGACATACAGGCTAAGCGCCAGCAAGTCATCCGACTCGAAAGCCAGCGGCGCGGCTTGCTGATGAACCTGCCGGCACTGCCGGATGCGATCTTCCAGATTGAGCAACTGGCCGCTGCGCCGATCGAGCGCCGGATAACGGGCGGCCACGCCGCGCAGGCTCTGGTCCGCGCTGCCGTGGCAATCGCGGCAACTCTTGCCAGCCGCGCCAGTGACCTCGGCCCACCGCGCCTGGCCGCGCAACAACCACAGCTGGCCCGGGTTGCCAAACTCATCGGCCTGCAGGGCTCGCACATCGCCACCCGCAAAGTGCAAGCCCGAGCGTAGCTGCTCCACAGGCAGCACACGCTGCTGGGCCAGCGTCAGCACCGGCAGCCACAGCAGCAGCCCTGCGAACATCCAGCGGCGCATGTTGTCACCCCAACGTCGCTGGTGCACCGTGCATCAGCTCGGCCGCGACACCGGGCCCTGCACACGCAACAGCTGCCGCAGCTCGCCTTGCTGGCCGGCATCGTCGACCCAGCGTATCCACAGCTCGCCCGTGTCCTGGGCCCGAAAGAAAAACTCAAACAGAGGATTGCCGGCAATACCCGATGAGGGCTCGACCCGAAACACCTCGCGCCCCCCGTAGTCGCACCGGAGCTCACGAATGACATTGCGGGGAATGATTTTGCCGCTGAGGTCCTGCAGGTAGCCGGTTTCCATCGGGTGGGCCACCAGCAAACGGGCCTTCACGACCTGACCCTGAACCACCTGCTGCGGCAACGCAAGACGCGCCAGACTCATCCATCAGCTCCCGTCGACACAGGCCGACTCGGTGACGATGACCTCGGCCTGCCGCCAGCGAAAGCTGCCGTCGGACAAGGCGGCCAGGGCCACCACTTTTTGCGAGCCGGCCAGACGCAGTCGGGTGCTGATCTCGGCGCGGCCCGACCACGGCCCCAGATGAAACAGCGCCATCTGCGTGACCGGGTTGCGCTGTGACAGCAGGTAGATCTGGCGCACATGATCGGGCTCGGTCATGGGGCTGTCCACCACCACCCGCACCGGCACCAGCAAACCGTTGTCCGCCAGCACCGGCATCTCCAGCAGCAAGCCCTCTTCGCGCAGGGGCCGACCCTGCACGATCGGATCGAGCATCTGCGACAGACTCAGCAGGGTGCCGGAAAACATGGCCTGGGCCTGGACCCGGGGCGCCAGCAGCACGCCCGCGGTGGCCGCAAGCGCTGCGCACGCCTGGCGCCGCGAGGGCTGGTGGCGGCGCAGCGGCCCGCCCGGACTGGTAACAAAGCGTTCGCTCATGCGCTGGAGTGTGGCGGCAGCTGGTTCATCGTGCCACCGTCATCAGATAAGCCACGATGTCATCGAGGCCTTGGGGGGTCAACACGGTCTGGCCGCGATACGCGGCGGCCACCTCTTGCAAGCCGTCGGTGCTCAGGTAGGGCGGCATGATGGTCTGCGGGTTAAAGCGACGGGCATCGGCAATGCGCTGACGCAAGCCCTCGGCGCCACCGAACCGGGACAGCCCGGACAGCGGCGGGCCCAAATCGCCACCCGCTGACAAACCCGGCACCTGGTGGCACAGCACGCAGCCTGACTCGGCCCGGTTGGCCAGCAAGGCACGGCCGCGCTCGACGCTGCCTGCGGTCTGCGCCACGGCGGTGGCCGTCATCAGCCCGGCACAGGCCAACGCCCCCAGGGGCGAGGCCCATGCCTTCATGCGCGCGCCAGACTCAGGCCGTGGTTCTTCAGGGGCAGGGAGCGGATGCGCTTGCCGGTCGCCGCTGCAATCGCATTGACCAGCGCCGGCGCCAGCGGCGCCATGGCCGGCTCACCCACGCCGCCCCAGAAGCCGCCGGTGGTGGCAATCACCGTTTCCACCTTGGGCATTTCATTCAGACGCATCAGGCGGTAGTCATGAAAGTTCGACTGCTCGATGCGGCCTTCCTTGACCGTCATCTCGCCCCAGAAGATGGCGCTCAGACCGTGCACCACGCTGCCCTGTATCTGGGCCTCGATGTTGTCCGGGTTGACCGCATAGCCGCAGTCGATGCCCATGACCACCCGGTGAATCTTGATCTCGCTGCGCGCATTGACCGATACCTCGCAGACACAGGCGGTGTAGCTGCCATAGCCTTCGGTTTCAGCAATGCCCCTGAACACGCCGGCTGGCAAGGGCTTGCCCCAGCCGGCCGCCTTGGCCACCGCCTCCAGAATCGAGCGGTCCCGCGGATGCTTGCCGCCGAGCATGCTCAACCTGAAGGCCAAGGGGTCTTTGCCCGCCGCAGCAGCCAGTTCATCAAGGAAGCACTCGCGCATGTACGGGTTCTGCGAATGGCCCACGGTGCGCCAAAAACCCACCGGCACATTGGTGTTGCGCTGGGCATAGTCCACCAGGGTATTGGGGATGTCGTAAGGGTGGTCGTTGAAGCTGGCCACCGCCTGTCCGTCCACGCCACGCGGCAAGGGCAGGCGCAGCAGGGTGGCCAGAATGGACGGCGCCGACACGCGAATGTGCAGCGCATCGACGGTGCCCTGCGCATTGAGCGCCGCCTTGAACCGAACCAGGCTGGCCGGCCGGTACAGGTCATGCTGGATGTCCTCTTCGCGGCTCCAGACCATCTTGATGGGTTTGCCGGGCATTTCCTTGGCGATCATCACCGCCTGCCGGGTGAAGTCCTGCGGGCTCTTGCGCCCCAGACCGCCACCGAGTTGCATCGGATGGACCAGCACCTTGGACTGATCAATGCCGGCCGTGCGGGCCGCGGTGGCCAAGGTCGACTCCGGGTTCTGGGTGGAGGTCCAGATCTCCAGCCGATCGGGCTTGAGCCAAGCGGTGCAAACCAGCGGCTCCATGGTGGCGTGGGCCAGATAGGGCGTGTAGTACTCGGCCTCAAAGACCTTGCCGGCCTTGGACAGTGCCTCCGACGTGTTGCCGTCATTGCGGGCCACCGCCAGTTCGGTCTGCTCAAAGCCGCCCTTGAAATGCTCCATGATGGCCGCGCTGCTCAAGGTGCCGTGGGTGCCCACGTCCCACTGAACAGCCACCTCGCGCAGGGCTTCCTTGGCCCGCCAGTAGTGCTCGGCCACCACCGCGACGAATTCACCCAGGTTGAGCACCTGCACGATGCCGCGCCGGTTTTGCACCTTGGAGGCGTCCATGGACCGGACCTTGCCATTGAAGACCGGGCAGGCAGCTATCGCCGCATGCAGCATGCCGGGCACCTGCGCATCGATGCCATAGCGAATGCGGCCGGTGACGATGTCCGGAATGTCGACCCGGGGCAGCGACTTGCCCACGATGGTCCAGGTCTTGGGGTCCTTGAGCGTCACCTCTTTGGGCGGCTCGATCTTGGCTGCCGCAGCCGCCAGCTTGCCGTAGGTGAGCGAGCGCTTGCTGGCCGCGTGCAGCACGCGCCCCTTGGACGTGGTGCATTCGCTGGCCGGCACGCCCCACTGCTGCGCAGCGGCAGCCACCAACAGATGGCGCGCCGTGGCTCCGGCCTTGCGCAGGTAGTCCTGCGACTGCCGGATGGTGCGACTGCCCACCGAGGCCATGTCGCCGTAGACCCGCTTGGCCGCCAGGTTCTCGTGGGCGGTGGCGTATTCCACCCGCACCCGGCTCCAGTCGGCATCGAGCTCCTCGGCCACCAGCATCGGCGCCGAGGTGCGGCTGCCCTGACCCATCTCGGCGCGGGCGTAACGGATGACCACCGTCTCATTGGGCAACACCTCAACCCAGGCGTTGAGGCGCGGCGCATTGTTGGCATCGCTGCGTCCGGGCAGGTAAAAGCCCAGGCTCAGTCCAGCCGCTGCCGTGGCCGAAGTCTTGAGGAAGAAGCGCCGGTCCGGGCGCTTGACGCTTTTGTGTGTCGTGCTCATGCCCGCACCCCCTTGGCCGCCACAGCGTGAATGGCCTTGCGAATGCGTGCATAGGTGCCGCAGCGGCAAATGTTGGTCATGGCCGCATCGATGTCCTGGTCGGTGGGCTTGGGCTTTTTCTTGAGCAAGGCCACTGCGGCCAGCATCTGTCCGCCCTGGCAATAACCGCACTGGGGCACCTGGTGGTCAATCCAGGCCTGCTGCACCGGATGGAGCTTGCCCTTGTTGGCCAGGCCCTCGATGGTGACGACCTTCTGGCCGGCCGCGGCCGACACCGGGTAGGAACACGAACGCACCGGCTCGCCATTGAGCAAGACGGTGCAGGCGCCACATTGGGCAATGCCGCAACCGAATTTGGGCCCCTTCTCGTCGAGCTCATCGCGCAAGGCCCACAGCAGGGGCATATCGGGCTCGACATCGAGCTCGCGCACCTTCCCATTGACATCCAGCTTCATGATCCAGGCTCCTGTTTTGCAAAGCCTCCATCATGGCGCGGTCGAACGCTTAGGTTTATTAGGGTTTTCCGGCACGATGCGGCCGGAGCGCGGCTGAAACAGCCTCAGCCCAGCCACAGGCGCGCCGTCAGCCCGATGACCCGGGCCGCCTGCTCGCGCATGCCGGCCTGCTGACGCGGGCCCAGGCGGGCACGCAGGCGATGCGACAGGACCAAACCAGCAACCGCCGCCCGTGCCCGCAGATGATGGTGCGCCCCTCCCGGCGCCAGCGCACCGCCGAGGGCCAAGGTGGGGTCGCGCCGCCGATCCGATCCCGCGTGTTCTACCAACAGGGCCACACCCCCCCGCGGCAGTCCGGTTGCCCGCACTGCTTGCATCATGTGTCTCCTCCTTTGACTTTTGAGAGGGGGCCTGCTGGCCCCTCGCCGGGTGCTCGGGCTCTTCCTGGAAAGAACCACGCGTCCGGCCTCGAAAAACCTGATCCTAGATGGACGCCCCAGGGCCTCAGGGCGGCTGGGAGGCCGCCCGTGCGTAGGACGACTCCGACAAACCCCAACCGCAGCGAGCCGGTGAGCGGCGGCGGCAAGCGACCAGGCCGCGTGAAAACCTCAGCGCTGCGATCAGGCAGGCTTCCAGCGCTTGAGCCACAAGGCATTGGCCATCACGCTGATGCTTGACAAGGCCATGGCCGCGCCGGCGAGCATGGGGTTCAAATGGCCCAGGGCGGCCAAAGGAATCCCGGCCACGTTGTAGACGAAGGCCCAGAACAGGTTCTGCCGGATCTTGCGCACCGTCATGTCAGAGATATCGAGCGCAGCAGCCACCAGAGACAGCTCGCCCCGCATCAAGGTCAAGCCAGCGGCGTGCATGGCCACATCGGTGCCCGAACCCATGGCCATGCCGACATCGGCCGCCGCCAGCGCTGGCGCATCGTTGACCCCATCGCCCACCATCACCACCACCCCATGGCGCTTGAGCCCCTGCACCGCAGCCACCTTGTCGGCCGGCAGCACATCGGCCAACACCTCCTCGGCGGCCAGGCCCAGCCGGCGGCCCATGGCCTGTGCCGCCCGCTGGTTATCGCCCGAGATCATCATCAGCTGCAGGCCCCGGTTTCGCAGCGCTTGCAAAGCCTGCGCAGCCCCAGGCTTGGGCTCGTCGGCAAACACCAGCCAGGCCCGCAACTGCCAGAGGCCCTCGCGCTCCTCCAGGAGGGCCGATACAGTGGCCCCCTCGGCTTGCGGCGGCCCGGCCGACCCGACGCCGGCGCCCAAGCCGAGCTCGCTCATCCAGCGCAGACTGGCCAATCGCCAGATCCGATCGCCCAGCCGCCCCTCGACACCCCGGCCGGGAACCGCCTTGAGCGCCTGCAAGGGCTGCAGGGCCACACCCGCCTCACGGGCATGCTGCACCACCGCGCGAGCCAAGGGGTGCTCGCTGCCACTTTGCAAGCTGGCCGCCACCGAGAGCAGGGCGCTGACATCGGCGCCGCCCAGCGCCTCAAAGGCGGTCAGTCGGGGCCGTCCCACCGTCAGCGTGCCGGTCTTGTCGAAAGCCACCACCCGGGCGCGATGGGCCAGTTCAAGCGCCTGCACATCCTTGATCAAAATGCCATGCTGCGCGGCCACCCCGGTACCCGCCATGATCGCTGCGGGCGTGGCCAGCCCCAGCGCGCAGGGGCAGGCAATCACCAGCACCGCCACCGCCCGCACCACCGCCACCTCGAGCCCGGCGCCCATGAAGAACCAGCCCAGGCCGGTGACCAGCGCCAGCGCGAGAACCGCGGGCACAAAGACCGCCGCCACCCGGTCTACCAACCGTTGAATCGGCGCCTTGACCGCCTGGGCATCTTCCACCAGCGCAATGACCCGGGCCAGGACCGTTTGCGCCCCCACCGCCGTGACGCGCAGTTGCAGGTGGCCCTCGCCATTGATGCTGCCACCCGTGAGGCTGGCGCCAGGCGCTTTGACGACCGGCAGCGGCTCACCCGTCAGCAAGGACTCGTCGACCTGGCTGTCGCCCTGCGTGACCTGCCCATCGACTGGCACGCGCTCACCGGGCAGCACGACCACCGCATCGCCCACCATCAGCTCAGCCACCGGCACATCGACCCTCTCGCCGGAGGGCAAGAGCAGATGCGCTTGCGCAGGACGCAGCGCATGCAGCCGCGCAATGGCCGACGTCGTCTGCCGCTTCAGGCGCACCTCCAGCCATTTGCCCAGCATGACCAGGGCCACCACCACGGCCGAGGCTTCAAAGTAGAGCGCGGGCATCGCCCCGTCAGGCGCCGAGGCCCACAACCACAGCGACAAACCCCAGGCCGACGAAGTGCCCACGGCCACCAGCAGGTCCATATTGCCCACACCGGCCCGCAGCGCGGCCCAAGCCGCACGGTAGAAATGCGCCCCCAGGACGAACTGCACCGGCGTGGCCAGCAAGAACTGCCACAGGGGCGGCAGCATCCAGTGCCGCCCCAGCACATCGCCCACCATGGGCAGCACCAAGGGCAGGGCCAGTGCCAAGGCCAGGCCCACCGGCGCAAAGCCCGCCCACGCCGATTCAGGGCCAGCCGCATCGCCCGCGGCGGGCTGCTCGCGCACCGCATAACCGGCCTGCCGCACCGCACGACGCAAGCGCTGGTCCATGGCCGGATCGATGGCGAGGGTCGATTGCACCCGGGCTGATTCAGTGGCCAGGTTAACGCTGGCCTGCGTCACGCCAGGTACTTTTTGCAGCGCCCGCTCCACCCGGGTCGAACACGACGCGCAGGTCATGCCCTCAATGCCCAGATGGATCACCGATTCCTCTGCCGGCGCTGCGCCCTTTGCCATCACGTCCATCATGGTCACAGCATAATCCCTGCCGATGCATCGGCCCAGCCTCTGGGGTGACTCAATGCGCCGACCTTGATGCGCGTCAAGGCGCCCGCTGCAACACGGCCGCACGATGCATGCCGTAAGCGGACAAAAAAGACATCGCCCGAACAGGAGCAAGCCATGGAACAAGTCTTCACCGTCTCTGGCATGAGCTGCGGCCATTGTGAGAAGGCCATCACCCAAGCCCTCAAGCAAGTCGACCCGCAGGCGCAGGTGCAGATCGACCGAACAGCTCAGCAGGTGCGGGTTGAAAGCACACACGACCGGCAGGCCCTGGCCCAGGCCATCAGCGCTGAGGGCTATCAGGTTCACTAGGTTGGGTGGCGGGCCTTTGCCAGGGCTTTACAAAACCTCACCGCCGGCGCATGCACCAGACACATGCGGCCCAGACACTGTCCACACCCGAATTCGGGTCTTGAAGACCTCAGAAAGGACACCTGTCATGAAAACGCCCCACACCCGTCAACACCTCGGTGGCTGGATCGCCGCAGCCTTGCTGGGCTCGGCTTGCCTCAACCTCTGGGCACAAACAGCCCCGGGGCAGACAACGGCCTCCGCCGAACACCGCCCCATGGAAGGCAGGCTAGCCCAGCACCAGCGGCACTTGCAAACCCTCAAATCCAAACTGCAGCTGACCGCCGAACAAGAGCCCGCCTGGCGCGCTTTTACCGGCGCCATGACACCGCCCGCGCGGCCTGCCATGGCCGAGCGGCAAGCCCAACGGGCGGAGATGGCCAAGCTGCCCACCCCCGAGCGTATTGACCGCATGAAAGCGCTGCGCGAGCAACGCCAGGCCGAGATGAATGCGCACGCCGAGCGCCGCGGCCAAGCCAGCAAGGCTTTTTATGCCAGTCTGACTGCCGAGCAAAAGAAAGTGTTCGACGAAGAAACCGCGCGGCTCATGCGCCACGGCGGTGAACACGGGCCCCGGCCGCATGGCGGCCGGCACGGCCACGGCTGATCAGCTGCCGCCAAAAGGCCGCACGCCAATGAGCGCTGCATGCAACCCGAAGGCAAACGCGGCCCAGGCCAGCAAACCCAGCCCGACCGCTACCACGGTCGGGCCCATTCGCCCCGGGGCATAGCTGGTCTGCTCGCGCCGATCACGCCGGCGCGATGCAATGAACAGCAGCACCGACCATGCCAGAAAAGCGCCAAACAGCAACAAGTCGGCCACTGTGTTGTTGGCCAACAAATGGCCCAGCGCCCAGGCCTTGGTGCCCAGCACCATGGGGTGATGCAAACGCGCCTTGATCAGGTTACCCGGCACATAGGCCGCCACAAACAGCACAAAGCCCAGCAATGTCAGCAAAGACGCCGCATGCTTGAGCCCTGTGGGCGTGGCCCACAACACCACCGGCTCAAGCCGCAACTGGCCCCAGCCCACCACCAGCAGCCACAAGCCCAGCAAAGACACC
>JACCDP010065474.1_pt1 | contig 24354 bp, 34 predicted proteins | sample 7445841 | NCBI WGS metagenome assembly JACCDP01 (sample SAMN15323441, study PRJNA562643) | freshwater metagenome | isolation source: river surface water | place: USA:Blue River Watershed | collected 2017-08-17
AATCAACAGCTTCCATTCCCTTAAGCACTTCTATTCTTGACTTTAACGGCATAATAGGTCTTTTTGGACCTTTTAATCTTCTGATACTTTCATCAGAATTCAATGTGACACAGAGTCTGTCCCCATGTTTTTTAGCTTCTTTTAAACTATGCATATGACCTAAATGAACGACATCAAAACAACCGCCAGTAACCACCAAATTAAAATTCCTATTAGCTAAATATTCCCAATTTTTAACATACTTGTCTTTTCTCAAAAAATCAGCCATACAAAGAGGTTGATTATACTTATTTGAAACATAAAGTGTTCCAGCATCAAACGCCCATTCAAGTGATTTCTGCAAACTAAAACCACATCCTAAACTCATCGCCAAAAAGCTCATAAAACAATCACCAGCCCCAATAACACTTTCTGGTTTCGGCACTTTATTCTTGGGCTTTACAGAAACATGACCTTCTTTTTGAGAGAATCCAAACACACCTTCACCGGACTTGGTAATCACTACTGCTTTACACTTTATTTTTTTAATGATTTTTTCAATTTGTTTTTGTGGATCTGTCTCACCAGTCATGTTAACTGCTTCATGATAATTTGGCTTAAAGACTCCACAATCCTTCCATCGTGTCATATCAATTTTAGGATCAACTAATGACAATCCATTATTATTCATTTTAAATTTCTTATTGAATAAACCTTTATCATAATCTGAATAAATCACGACATTTGATGGGGGTGGCTCTAGGTTTTTCAGGGATTTTTCAATATTATCAATGCCATAATTTTGTGTTTCTATATCCCATCTCATGATGGGATGATCATCATGATAAAATCTTTTTTTGATGGGTACAGAACACAAATCACAATGAACGCTGTGGTCTGTATTAATTTTTTCTAAATCGCATATTTCTTTTGCATAAAAATTAAGAAATGAAACCAATCTTGTGTCTACTGGAAAATGTTTGAATTGATTGGCTACATTAGCAGCACCACCACAAACTGTCTTATATGGATTTTTATCACTAGACTTCATAACAGGAATTGGAAATTCAGGCGAGATTCTGTTTACATTAACTTTATAATATTCATCTATAATTGTATCACCAACTACTGAAATAGTGATTTTTTTATTCAACAAACAGTTAAATAATGGTTCCATATAATAAATAGAGTAAGAGGTTTTTCCAGTATGAATTCATTTTTTAGATTTTCACAAGAGCTAACTAAAAGAGACTTTATACAGTTTCTTGAAGAAAAACAAATTCATCCTTCTGATTTGATATCATTATCTATCAAAATAAAAAATGGATATTTGAATGAAGCAAACGGAAGTAGAAGTGGATTTTTAAGTGCCCTTGGTGGCGCATTACGAGGTATGTATCACGGATTCAGATCAGGTTGGGGTAGCAGAAACTTAAATGCAGCAGCAAACACTCTTAAGAAACAACTTGAGTTAGCTTACGAGAAATTTTTAGACAGTTTGATTTCAATTACTGGCGATCAAATGAAAGCCACACAGCTTGTTACAAAACTTCGCAAAAACGCTGAACAAGAAATTGATAATAAAGTTCTTATTGGAGAAGAACCAGCAGTTGAACCAAAAAATCGCAAAACAAGAATGTTGCCAGAACCAGAAGAAAGAGAAGAAGAGGAACAGCCTGCCAAGAAAGAACCAGAACCGGAAACGGAACCAAAGCCAGAACCAGCCGAAGAAGACGAATCAATGACTGGCGTTCCTCCCGCCGAGGAAGATACAGGAATTCCTGAAGAGGGTGAAAACGAAGATGAAGAAGAAACAGATGAAGAAGAAGAAGATGAATTTGAACCAACACCACCAATAACTCCAGAAGAAATTGAAGATGGTTCATTGCCAGAACGATTTGATGCATTAATTAAAGCTGGTACAACTAGTGAAATTCATCAAAAAATAAGCACCGAATATCCTGCTAGAAACACATCTTCTATTGATGCTTTGATAGAATGTCTAAATAACAATGAAATCAATGAAGGTTATTTATCTGAAGGATTTGGTATTATTAATCAAGTCTATGAAGACTTTTTAGCTATAAAGAAGAAACTAGCTGAAAGTTTTATTAAATATGTAAAATCGAATATATCTGAAAATAACGGAAGAAAATTGTTTAAAGAAGCTGAAAGTGGAAAAGAAGTTAAGAAAAATTTAGAAGGCAAAATAGCAACATTAAAAACAAAAGTTGCAAAATACTTTTACATTGATAAAGACAAAATAGAGAATGATGATGAGTTAGCAACAGTTGTTGCTCAAGATCCTGTTTTATTTTTATCTGAATTTGATGGAAGAAATGTTAGACATTTAAAGACAATATCAAAAAAACAAAATCTATCAGATCCAAGTGGCAGAAATATAGCTATAAAAGTTGTAGTTGATGATATTGGAAACTATATTCTATTTACTATTGAAGATTTAAGAAATATGGCTGGAATAAAATAAAAGACTTAAATCATACTGATTTATATTTGTGGTAAGTTACTTATTTAAAGGTGAAATATGAAAATTCATTCCATACTTGCCGGTTTGTTTTTACTAACCAATATCTGTTTTGCACAAACTCCTGTTTCTGTTCCTTTTCCTATAGCAAAACCAATTGTTCCTGCTGCTGCGGTTGAGAACAAAACTGAAGGACTTGAACTTCCTGAAGAAATTTCAGTTGATTCATCTGAAGGTTTCATGTTGGTTCAGGCCAAATCAAAAGGAAAAGTCAAATGGCTTGTGATCAGCCAAACAAGGGTCAAATATGTAGCAAATGAAGAATCAAATAGTTTAGTTGTAGCAGTTCCTCAATCTGGTTCTGTCAACATTTTTGCTGTTGCATTGGTTGATGGAAAGTTAACTGAATTTGTCAAGACATCAATTACTGTAAAGAATAGCAAACCAGATCCTGTAAGGCCTGTTGATCCAGACAAGCCAGTTGTGAAAGAGGGTTTGCATGTTACATTTTTGTTTGATTTCAACAATTCAAATCCAGATCTAGCAGCAGTACTAAATTCAAAACCAATTCGTGACGAGATTAGCAAGACAAAAAGCTATTACAAAGTTTATGATGTTAATAGTCCTATTGTAAAGAATAAAAAGCTTGATACTTTGCTTGAAAAAACAGGAAATAGTCTTTTCATTGTACAAAGTTCTGATGGTACTGTTTTGTATTATAGTGCCATTCCCAAGACTGAAAAAGAAGTTCTTGATGTCCTAACCAAGATCACTAAAGGAGACTGATATGAGTTTTCCATCTATTTATTTCGACGGATATTATCGTGTACTTTCTCATACTTTAAGTCCAGAAGATGATGGTCTTCCTCATTTCTCTTCCTCTGGTCTTGGGTTTTCCGGTTCTCTTCGTGACATTGATATGTCATGGCAAGGGCATCGAATTCTAAATCAAAAGAACACTTCTAGTTGTGTTGCTCATGCTACAGTTGCTGGCATGGAAATTTTGTATAAACAGCGTCAAGATATGACAAAAGATTTCAATCCTTTTTTCCATTATGCATTAATTAATGGGGGAGAAGACGAAGGAGCATATATTTCTGACAGTCTTAAAATTATGCAACAATACGGAATTTGTGAATTATCTGCATTTCCTAGTGACAAAGTTTACTATAAGAGTTCTTTGACAAAATCTGCTTATGACAATGCTGCAAGGTACAAGCTTGATAAAGCGTATCGTTGCACAACATTTGAAGAAGTTTGTTCTGCTTTGAATCTTGGTTTTGTTGTAAACATTGGCATTATGGTCGGTAGCAACTTTACCCGTGTTGATTCTGAAGGTATGGCACCTTTGCCTAATGGTGGAGGTGGTGGTCACTCCATGCTTGCATGTGGAATTAAATATCATAACAAGTGGGGATGGACAGTAAAACTACAGAATAGCTGGGGCGCTAATTTTGGTCAAAATGGTTATTGTTATGTAAGAAAAGAACATTTTACTTACTATAGTAGATTAGACTGTTTTGCTTTCCAAGGTGTAATTGACGATCCTAAAGACCCTGTTCCACAGGATGATGTTCCTACTGTGAAGGTGTAATCATGGATAAAATTGAGCGTTTGAATATGTTTGGTGCTGCTCCTGTTGACCCTGATGATGCGAGCAATCTCAAGGATGAAGCCATTAAGATGGGGGCTTCTCCCGAATTTGTCGCAGAAGCTCTTCAAAAGTATGGTCCTGATGTTCTTTCAACAGTCACAGAAGGTTTGAGGAATGGATTTTCCATCTCTTTCATCCTAGAGAGTTTTCGTCTATTTGGTCCATTCGTAATGGACTTCTTTATTTCATTGCTTTCCAAGAACAAGATGGCTGTCAACTTGCAAGAACAACAACAAGTTGGCATGACCAAGATGGACAGAGAAGTCTTGGAAGCAATGGTTTTAGATGCCAACAACGACAAGATTAGCAGCAATCTTCTAAAGGTTGTTGTTGAAAAGCTACTTCCTTTCATTTTTGAAAAGTATGGACCCAAGATTATCAATGCTTTGGTTGACGCAATCGAAAAGGCAATTGACGAGGATAGATAAATGCGATCCATGATTGCTGTTGGTTTACTTTTTAGCGCAGCTATGTTTGCACAGGAACCTCCTGTAGCAAAGCCTGTTGATGAAAACAAGGAAAAGCTTAAAGCTCTTGTGTTTGAACTTGACAATGAAGAAAACGAAGCAAAGTTAAAACAGGCTCATAAGAAAGAATGCGAAAAGATTATCAAGGATAATTGCTTTTCTTGTCACAACAATACAGCAAAAAATGATCCAATTAAATTATTTGATGATAAAGACGAGGTTGCTCTTCAAGATAACAAAGAAACTTTAGTCAAGTTTGTCGAAAACGAAAAACTATTTGATGGCTGCAAGAAGCTAGAAGAAAAACACAAGTTAAGAATTAAAAAGTATTTTGATAAATGAATTTTGAAAAAAAAATAAAAGTAGTAAATCCTCAAACTTGGAATCATCACAGACACGGATGGAAAGAAGTAATAAGCGAAATAAAAAACAATCTTGAAAGTCCTTATGGAATAGAACTACATCCAAATATAGAAATTGAAGCATTAGAAAATATAATAATAAAAAAATCTTGGATTGGAATAATTCATAATGTTCCAAAACATCCAGAACATATAAAAAGATTTTATGGAAACGACATGTCAAACGACATGTTTTTTCAAACACAAACTTGGATGCAAAGTAAAAAAAAGTGTAAAGGATTAATTGTTCTTTCAGAATATGTAAAAAACTATATTAAATATAAAACAAAAATTCAAATAGAAAATTTATTGCATCCAACAAATTTTAATACAAAAAAATTTAATATAGATAAATTCATATTAAACAATAATAAAAAAATATTAATGATAGGTCATTGGCTTAGAAATTTCTGGTCGTTTAATAAACTTAAAACAAAAAAATATAAAAAAGTATTATTAAAAGGGGCAGATTTTTTATATGATCAAATAAAACTTGATGATATAAAATATTTGGAAAGATTAGATGATCAATCGTATGATGAATTAATTTCTGAAAATATCGTATTTCTAGACTTGTTTGATTCATCGGCAAATAATATTATTATGGAATGCATCTCAAGATGTACGCCAATTTTAGTTAAAAAACTGCCTGCAATAGTAGAATATCTAGGAGAAGAATACCCTTTTTATTTTGATACATTAGAAGAAGCAGAAGAAAAAATTGAAGATAGTAATTATGTTAATAAATCTTATAACTATTTACTAAAAATGAATAAAAACAAATTTACATATAATTATTTCATAGAAAGTTTTATTAAAACAAAAATATATTCAGATATAAAAGTTAATTTATACATATGATTTTAAATTTTACTCATATCTCTAAAACTGCTGGGTCATCAATTGAAGATTGCGCTTTTGATAAAGAAATTTTTTGGGGAAGACACGCTTTAAAGCTTTGGGAAGAAATATCTAAATATTCAAATTTAAATGTAATTGATCCTTGGCATATACCAATAAGTTTCTGTCAAAATGACCAATTAAAAAATAAAATTTTAGAAAAATATAATTTTTTTACAGTTGTAAGAAATCCATATGAAAGATGCATAAGTGAGTTTTTTTGCAAATGGAATAAAAAAACAAATATAAATATAAATGAATTTATAAAAACCAAGCTTAAAAAAGTTAAAAAATTAAATTTTGAATATAATGCTCACTTTATACCTCAACATTTTTATGTTTATGATAAAAACAAACAATATGTTAATGATGTATTATACTTTGAAAACATTGAAACACAGTTTAATAATTTAATGAAAAAACATAAATCAAACATTACATTAAATAAAAAAATAAATATATCAACAAAAAATAAAGATGTTAAAGATTTAAAATTAGATACAATAAAATTAATAGCTGAAACATATGAAGAAGATTTCTATAGGTTTGGATATAGTTTTGATGTACAAAAAACAAAATTAATTCAAATAAAACTTATTTAAATTTTCTAGATTTTTCCAGTTTGAAAGCAAATTGTACCAGTTATTTTCATTTAACTTTTTGTTTGGAGATAACAAATTTTTAATTGGATCAAAGTTTTTTATTTTATAACCAGTAAAATCAAATATATTTTGAATTATATTAATTTGATTTTTTTCATCTAGATATAAATCTTCATAACATACAAAAAAAACTCTTTTAACTTTATTTTTATAATATATTACAGAGTCATAAAATTCTTGCATAGTAGCTTTAACATCATCAACATTTATATCATTTATTTTGTGATAATATTTGTTATAATTAACATCTGATGCATCCCAAACATTGGTTTTTATTGCTAATCTTGCAGACATAGCTGCTTCAAAAATATTTTTCCTATAAATAAAAATTGTTTTATATTTTTCAATCAAATACAAGTTGTTAATTTTACTTTGTTGGTGCATTAAATGTTTAAAGGCATCATATTTACCCATAATTTTTTGCACAATTTTTTTAAAATCAAGATCTGAATTATACGACAAAAAATTATCACTACAATGTTTGTTAAATGGCTCACCCAAAATATTAATATTTTGAGATTCAAATATTTGTTTGAGTGTTGATGTTCCGCTTCTAGCGTGTCCGAATATAATAAATTTTTGATTTTTAATCATTAAATTAAAACTCCAATATTGTTGCTTTGCATATGTTTTTTTGACTCATTATAAGGCATATAAATTCTTGAATTATCTTTAAGAAGTAATTTTTTCTTATATGTTGAAAACAAACCATTGCCATTACAAAAATATTGTTTCTTGTCAATAGATGGCTGATTTGGATTCCAAGGAAATCTATATGATATATAATCGTTACTTTCATAACAATCAAATGTGTATTTTTGATGGTTGAATCCTTTTCTAGAACATCTAATTGTGTAATCAATATGTTCATAGCCATGAAAAAAATTATAAGAATCCATGTATCCTATTTTGTCTTGAACATCTTTTGTTATTGTATAAAAACATCCTTTTGTATATTCAATATTTGTTCTTGCTATAAATTTATAACCATTAATTTCTTCTATTATCGGTTCATTTAAAATACCATCATTGCACCAATCACCTACATTAAAATTTGGATTTTCATAACAAATATGTTTAATTGGAGAATTTAATATAGAATTACAATAAAGATCATCCCAACCATTTTTTGTAAAAAAAATATCATCATCACATTTGAAACATATGTCATAAGATAAATAATTTAATTCTTTGAATATTTTGTTTGTTTGAACAGAAATTCCTTTTCTATTATTAAAAATTAACAAAATATTATCATAATCTATATTCATTAGATAATCTTTAGTTCCGTCTGTTGATCCGTCATCTGCTATGATCAATTTCCAAGAATAGTTTGTGTTTCTTGTAACGAACCAAGAGTCAATTAATTCTTTCAAATAATTTATTCTATTATATGTTGTTATTGCTAGAATTAAGTTCATTTACAACCTCTGTTATTGTTTTTACAACAAATCCATTATCTAAAACAAAATTATAAATATTAATCAGATAATTTTGTGTTATTGGTTCCCATCCTTCATCTATACCATGAAATGTTAAAATAACCCATTTATTATCAGGCAGTAATTTTAATTGTTGCAAAAATTCTTGATTTCTATTTTTATAATCAAATACAGGATTTATCGAAGACAATTTATTTAATGACCTTTTATCTATATCGTTAGAAAATGAAAAATATCCTGCTTTTATTGATTGAAAATAATCTGATGATTTGTAGATTCCGTAAGGACAGGAAAAGTTATAAGGACGGTTAAAATAATTTTTATATTCTATGTATGACTCATGAATATCATAATCTTTTTTATGATCGTTTGAATGACAACCAATATCAACTGGCAAATCATGCCAATCATGTAATTCTCCATGATCTATATTTAAATTATATTTATCATGAATTTTTTTGGTTTTTAATATCCATCCAGTAACAATATAAAAAGTAGAAGGTATGCCTATTTTAACTACTTTTCGAGCAGTATTAATAAATCCATCATCAAATGAGAAAGATATTATTTTCATATTGTTTTATTTCTGGCAAAAATCCATCACCTCTTCCATGTAATATAGCAGTTTGTTGATTATGATGAAAAACTTTAGGACGATGATTGTATTCTGGGGGCAATGTAGCGTATCTTAAATTACAATTCCACATAGTTAATCTAAATGAAGCTTGATCGTGTGGTTGAGGATATAATTCAAAGTTCTTTGCCCATTCACCAAAAAACTCTTTTGTTGTATCTCTATCATAAAAAAATAAACCTAAATTAAATTCTGGATAACAAAGAGGTATTCCTAATTGATCACTCCATTTATTAGTTCTGCAACTATCATGTGCCAACACAAAACTAAATTTATCTAATATATCAAACATTGGATCAATGTTTACCAAAGCTTTTGTATCACCATCTAAATATAAATTTTTTTCAAAACTGGATTCGGACAACAATCTTATTTTTTCTTGAAAATATAATTTACCTTCTGTCCAATCCTTTGATGTTCTTCCATTTGGAATATAATTTTTGACCTTTACTATTTCATCAAAAATAAATGATTTAAAATTACAATCAGTATAAAGTTTTATATAAACATTAGTTGAAAAATTTCTAAAACTTATAGCTGATGCTTCAGCTTCTTTGCAATACTTAATTGTATCACAAGCAATATAGTGAATACATTTTTTCATATATGTCTCCTTAAAATGAATTCACAAATTGATTCAAGTTTTTTTGATGCATCAAAATGCATTTCTGGTGATGGGTAATAATGATTATAATTTTTCATTTCGCCAACATTCGGATGAGATATATAATATTTTGATAAAAAATTATCTTTTATACATATGTTTAATTTTTGAGGCATACCTCTTGATGTAACACAATGAACATAGTAATCTGAATAAAGCTTGATTTTATTTATAATTTCATAATTAACAAAATGAGGAAATCTATTCCATATGCCGAACAAAGAATTTAAATCAATTTTATATTCTAATTCTCTGTCAGAAAAATAAAGTAAAATTTTTGGAATACTTATCCTGTTTAAAACAGAAATCATATTGTTGATATAATTATTTCTTGTTTCATTTATTAAAAACATTAAACTTTCTCTATTTGATTTTGAAATTTGTTTTGTCCAAAATTCAAGCGGTGTCATAGTAACACCTTCATAAACACCTATATTTTCGCCATAATTATCAAATTGGCTGTTTCTTTCGCTTCTAGCAGACATTATTTGAATTATGCAAAATTTACCTTTATTTATTAATTCCCAATAAGGCATTCTCAAATGATATGCTGGACCGGCTCCAGCAAAACCTAAATTCAAACATTCTATTTTACACTTTTCTGCGATCAGTTTACCAAATGGATTTTCAACATAACATCCAAATGAATGTGCAGAACCGATTATAGAGAAGTAATTTTTTGTTGGTTTCTTTCCTCTGCACACTATCCCATCATAAAGTTCATAAACATCATATTTAATTATATCAGCATCTCTTTCGCAATAAGGTGATAATACTTTATTGTCTTTTTCATGTCTATTATTTGTTCCCAACGAGACTGCTGTTTGTTCCATAATTGACCAACCCAAGTTTGAACTATTAAATTGTGATAATCTAAAATTATATCAGGATAGTACTTATGAAATACTGATCTAAATACTGGTTGATCATTTGGACCTATATGATCACCATGTTCAAATAATACATTTCTATATTCATCTAAATCTATTGAATCAACAATAAATTTTAAATAATTTTTTGTTGTTATTAAAACTCCAGAATTTAAATACATCGGATTTTTACATTTATTATAATATGAATATATTTTTTCATCATTTTTGCAACTAATGTAATTTGGAATTTTTTTATCATTATTGTGTTTTACAAAATCATCATAATCAGGCCAAAACACATGCTCTGAATTAAATACAGCTTCACATTTTAATTGTAAAAATTTATCTATTATATCATTAAAATTTACAATCAAAACATCATGAGAATCACATAAAAGAACAAACTTTGTTTTAATTTTTGACAAACAATTTTTAAGCAAATCTATTTTATATAAAAAATTCCATTCAGAAAAATTTCTACCTAATAAAAAAAAATTATTATGTGAAGATATTTCTATTTGTTTTTCTAGTATGCTTTGTGTTTTGTTGTTTGTAATTGTAATTATTGTTAATTCATTATTACTAAAATTTTTTACACTAAGCAAAACATTTGATAAATAATCAAAATCTTTTTTTATATTTTCTAATCTTAAATTTTGAAAATGGATTATTGATGGATAAGTGTTGTTTTTTACATTTTTTATAAAAAATAATGATTTTTTATCCATTTAATTTATCTTTGTATCAAGCCACCACCATAAGGATTTTTTACACCATGTCCCACAATAGGGGGTTCTTTAGCTGGTCCCCCTCCATCAACTTTAACTGAAGGTGCTTCTCCTCTACTTGCTCTTTTTATTAAATTATTTAAAACCGTCATCTGATCTGATGCTTTGTCTTGACGAGCCTCCTCTGAAAATGACCATGATTTATCTCCATATCCACCCGTCAAATTAAAACGATAATAATTAGATTTTGGACTATCTTTAGAAATTGTTAATTTATATCCAAAATCTTTTAAAATGTTATCAAACTTTTTATGAAGATAACTAAATTCTTCTTTAGCTCCAATATTAACATTTCTTACTTGAGAAACAATTGGACTAGATAATTCAGCAGCACCGGCTTTAGAACCACCACCAAAAATAGAACTAAGACCTAAAAGACCAGCAGCAGCCCATGATTTCAATGATTCATCATATTGTTCTGGATGATTTTCTTCAATATATTCAAGAAATGTTTTCATGCATTATTTATTGCATTTTATGATTTTTTCTTAGCTCTAAATTCAATAACACTTATATTTGTACAAAATGGTTGACCCTTAACCGAAACAAATACCATTTTTAACATGCCATCTACATTAAACTTAGCTTGTTTTTTCTCAACATCATCAATTCCATTAGCAAATTTAGGTTCAGGTAATTCTAGCAATTTTTCATCCTTAAACTCAATAAAAAGTACATTCTCATATGATGTGTACTTCCGATCAACAACATCCAAAACAGAGTCCTTAGTGAAAGTCCAAGATCCTCCACCAACAGCAAACGAAATATCAACTAATTCCTTTCTAATCAAGGCATCTGAAACATTTAATTTTTCAGCTTTTAAACCAGAACCAACACCAAAAAAACTAATAAATAGAAGAAGCAATAGATTTAAACCATTAAGAATCCACATACTCCAACGAAATCTTGCAATACCATCGTGACATGCCATATAATACCTCTTTATAAATAAATAAGTAACATTATAAATTATTCAATTGATTTAAATAACCTATCTCTTTTTTCATTCCATTCTTGTTTCTCTCTTGAATTCTTTGAATCAATATCTAAAACATTGTCATGACAAATGTCAGAGTTGTACAAAGCTTCTTTCTCAAGTCTAGTAAGCTTTAATGCTCCACGCATGGGATGATAATCATTCCAAGCTTCAATAGTCCAAGGCACCAACGGCGTGATCAACTGGATGATTGCTTCAGCATAAACACGAATTTCTTGTTGAGCATGACTATCTGCTCTTAACGCAAGAAAATGCAAAAGATTATGCAAGTCTTGTTTCCAATACCATTCAGTATACAAATTTAAAGGCAAAAGCATTCTGGCTTGTTCTCTAGAAACACCAGCGTCAAGCATTTCAATATATTTCTTATACGAATCATCACACATTAATTCAATTTGTTCTGAATATTCTTTTGCCAATTCAAGATCAATTGGTTCATCTCCACCTTGCTTGTTTGTTGTTGATTGCTTGCGAATATTGTCTGGTGAAGGAATATAAAACTCATCCTTCATAATTGAATATCTTCCTGAAATTTCATTCAAACTGCAAGTTCTGTGGCGAATCATTTGACGAGCAACAAATATAGGCAGCTTTACATGGAGCTTTAGCTCAATTCCTTCAAACGGAGAAGTGTGACTGTGCCTCATAAGATACCGAATAAGACCTTTGTCTTCGTTTACAGTCTTAGTTCCTGCGCCGTAACTAACTCTTGCCATTTGGGCAATTGCGTAATCGCAAGTACCACCATCTGGAATAATCCTTGGCATCACATCAATTAGTTTAACGAATCCTTTATCAAGGCAATCAATTTGTTTTTGTGGCACAAGATCAAGAGCGTCCATAAATCTTTCCCCTTTAACATTAAATTAGCTTAGAAAAAGAGTTATGGCAAAAAAAAAGAGAGGTTTTCAGGAAACCTCTCAAAACCCCGGTGCGAACACCGCCCTATGAAATTATGGTATGAATTATTATTATATATTATGTTTTATTTTATTATTTAGTATAGGGGGAAGACCGAAGCCTTCATATTATTTATGCACTAGATTAAATTTTTAAATTTTACAAAGCTATCAAAAAAATTTTTGATTTTATAAAAATTTTCTGCTACTATTCTGATGTCCAATCAATTTCAACAAGGAGACGATTTGTGAAAATTCTTGCTAATATTTGTTTCGTTTGTGGCTTTCTTAGCATCGGAGCAAGCATTGCAGTTTGGTATCTAGCTAAAAGTGGCGAAAATTTTCTGTGGCAAACTGGTGATGTCGCTCACAGCGAAAGGTTTGGAATTTTTGTCGGTCTTTGGGCACCAACTTTTTTTATCTTGAGCGAGAGGTTTGAAAAACTAACAAATAAACAATAACTTGTTTTTTTATTTTAAATCAATCTAGACTATAATCTCCCACATTATAAAAGTGTGGGAGATTTTTTACTTAACATCTTTCTAAAGAAATATTGTAATAATGCACATATAATCTTTAGAATATTTTTTTAATTCTGCTTTGATTGTCTGTATGGTTCCTGAAATTTCCCAACCCCACCAATATTCGTTCAGCCCAACTGGTTCATCATCAAAAGGTTTTGATTGTTTTTCTTTTGGCTTTAAAATACTTATTACTGCTTTCATGTGAGGAGAATATTCTTCATCTAAAATATCAATTATTTCTTCTACAGTACCTTCAATTTCATCTTGGAAAGGTTTGCCAGAATCATCTTTTTGATGAGCCATTTTCAATCCTTCCAACCACAATTTAAATGTTTTCATGATCGCCTCTTTTTTATTCTACGATTCTTTTCTATTTTAGGCAAATAATCAGTATCTAATAAATTTTGAACAGGTCCACCCAAACCATGATTTCCCACATCAAAAAACTGTGGGAAATTTCTGGTTACCATTCCACCAATCGGCAAAGAAAAATGAGCAACATCGCCGGTTGATGTTCCAACTTCGTCAAGCTGTAACCATTTTTTAAATGTTAGCTTATCCATCATTTTTCTTTCTTTGGAACATTATTCCAACCTGTCAATCCTTGTGCTGATATTCTCTCATAAGTGTCAGCATCTACAGTCCCAAGCAAAGACATTTTTTCAACTTTTCTTCCATCTCTATAAAGCATGTTTCCAGTATCATTAACAAGATAAATTTTATACATCTTGCCGTGTGGTTCCACTCTTAACTGTGCCAAACCAATTTGACTTACAGAATCTGGTGATAGTTTAGCAACAGCTTGAGCAAACACAGGAGCAGATTTAGAAATTGCATCTTCTGCATCTTCTGGAGATATATTAAGAACTGAGGTCAATGCCATTTTAATCGGTGCCAATTCAGACATAGGATCGGCTTTGCCAGCCTCTTGTTCGGCAAGGAATTGTCGGAATGTTGTCATATACTAGTATATACAATAGGAATACAAAAATATGATAAAGTTTAGTGAAGCACTCTTTACAATACAAAAACAATTATTGCATGAAAAAATATGTAATCAGCTTAAAAATATAGCTGATTCCAAAGGTTATATCATGTATTTTTGTTTAAACAACAAATGCTATGCTACAACTGAAGAAAACAGAATTAGTTTTAATAACCTAAAAGATCCAAAACAAGGTACGGTCAAAGAAGAAGACTTTGAAGCAATTAACTTAGATGATTTGGTTAACGGCAAAAAAACATCTGAGATAATTGAAAAAGATCAGATAAATAAAATAAAAGTACTTGATCTTGATAAAATTTGCAAAATTTTGTCAGACAAATATAAAGTTTTTACGATGCCAAATGAAAAGTAAAAAACGAGAATTTTTGTGTTTTATTTGTAGTGAAGATTTCGATGATTACGAAATCATGAAAAAACATGTATTTGAAAATCACAGAGAAGGCGAAGATTATGTTGTTTGTCCAAAATGTTTTTGTCCTTTAAGAGATTTAATAAATCATTATAGATTAAAACATATTGGACATCAGATTCCTCCAAATACTCAAGTAAGACCTGTTATTATGCGAGATTGTTTCAAGAACAAAAAGACAAAATTCAAACAAGGAACTTTCAATTCTGAAAAAACAAAAAGAACAATATTTTTCCGAAGTGGTTTAGAGTTAAAATTTTATCAAAAACTTGAAAAGAACCCCAAGGTAAAAGACTATCGTGTAGAAAACATATACATTGAATACTTTTTTGATGGAACAAAACATACTTACATTCCAGATGTTCTTGTAGAATATGTAGATGGTAAGATTGAGATGTGGGAAATTAAGCCTAAATCACAAACTAAATGGCCAAAAAATATCGCCAAGTGGAGTGCAGCCAATGTTTACTGCAAAACTAGGAATTGGGAATTTATTGTAATGACCGAAAATGCATTAAGAAAAAGAAACTAACCTACCATTCCATCCTTCAGAACTATTCTTAAATTATTTTTTTCAACAAAAAATTCTGTTGTATGATATGATGAATCTTCATAAGAATATTTTCTCACCTTGAAAAATTCATCATCTAACAAAGATTTATATTCATTCAATGTATTCAAAGCATCCTGTACTTTTTTGGCTTTCTTTTCATCAAGTTTAAGTAACAATTCAAATTGTCCGGTAAAAAGTTGAGTTTCGTCTTTTACTTTCAAAACTTTTGGATTTTTCATTTTACTTCCTTTAATTTTTCAATAATCCAAGGCAAAAGTTGATTAACAACTCTATTTTCTAATTTTGGAATATCTCCATCATTCTTAAGAAAATAATCAAACATTGGATATGTTTCATCATACACAACAGGACCATCATATCCCATTCTATCAAAGTGCAACGCAACTTGACCAATAATCTTTTCACTATCATTTTGATCATTATTAATCTTATCTGGTCTCAAAATACAAATATTGAGTCCTTGCATCTTCCTTATAGCAACTGCTTCATTGCAATATCTTACATCAGAAATAACTAAATCACTTTTGGGGTTGTTTAAAACATAATCAATCCAAATATCTGACTTTACTTGACGAAATCCGTCACCAATCATCTGAAGACCGTTGCGAACAGGAACAAGAAACCCCGGAGGTGCATTTTCTTTTCGCTTCCACTCCTCTACAAAATCTAAATCAACCTTGAATGCTTGACAAAATATCTTCTTAACATTGCCTGCAAATGAGTCTCTAGAAAAATTAAAATCTGCAATTTTATTCAATAGTGGTATTAGAATATTTGCAACAGTATCTTTGCCAGCAGCAGCTTGACCAGCTAATCCAATTACGAACTTTGCCATAATAACTCCTTTATTCTTGAATAATACAAGGAAATAAGGTCTATGCAAGAAAAAAAATGTAAAACATGTTTTTGCTTTGATTCAAAAACAGGATTTTGTCAAGTTAATATATTGGTAAATGATAAAAAAATAAAACTTCCTGTCTTTGAAGAAGATAATTGTCATTTCATAGATCTAGGAATAGATGTAGAACAAATTAGACTTTGGGAAGAAGGCAAGGAAGAAGGCGAAAAAACTATTAAGATTGAATATCCTGTTGGGTTTTTTGGTCCTGACAACAAGAAGACTTCAGGAAATCCACGCTAAGGCTTAAAATTTTGCTGGCTCTCTCAAGATTATTTAAAACATCCTGTCTGTTCTTGAAACCATTTGAATACAGAAGTTCTGCACGGACTCTACCAATATTTTTAATTTCAACTAATCCTATAAGCTCTTTTCTAACGCCATACATTATTCTTTTTTGTAGCACATGGAAAAATTCTGGATTATTCCATCCACAAATTTTGGACATCATTGATAAACAAGACATGATTCTACCAGAATCATTAATAAGTGGTTCTCTCAAATAAAGTAATGGTCCCAGATTAGTTCCATTCATTAAACACCAATAAGCATAACCATATTTGACTGCTGGTGATTGATAAAATCTGTCAGGAATAAGTTCTTGCAATCGTGAAGCATAATTAAAACAAAAAGATGTTTCATCATTGGAAATATATGTTTTATTATTTGTTTGTATGTTTCCTAAAGCATAAGAAACCAAACTATCTTTCCAACAGTTTGACTTGACCAATTGATAAAAATTCTTTTGATAAGAGTACAAATCGTATGGATTTATAAAATAATGACAAGACAAAGCACCAAGTTTTGTAATTTTATAAAATTCATTTTCTTTTTCTAAAAATTTACAACCAACTAAAGTGTTTATTGTTTTATCAAAATAAAGAGTATTAATTTTACTGGTTGTTGATGCAAATGATGTGTTAATAAAATCTAAAATATCTTGGTCTGTTTTGCAAGATTTGGTGTAGATTAATCCCATGATGAATAATGCAATATTAAAATATTCTTCTTTGTTGTTCATTAACAACAATGTTGACTTTACAGGATCTATTTTTTTGAGTTCTGATACGAGGTGTTGCTTCTTTTCTGGCATGTAAATGTAAACATCGCCCTCTGGATCAATTCCTTTTCTGCCTGCTCGGCCCATCATTTGGCCTATTTCGGCCTTATCCACCATCATTGTGCCACGACAAACTCCAAATATAATCACACGCCTAGCAGGCAAATTGACCCCAGCAGCTAAAGTACTTGTTGCAACAAGTATCCGAATGTCGCCTGTCTTGAAGGCTGTTTCAACCTTACTTCTTTCATCAGGTTTAAGATCAGCGCAATGAAAATCACAAGTGTACCCTGCTTGCGATATGATCTTTTTAAGTTTTTTACCTGTTGCTTTGCTATGAACAAAGATCAAAAATTTATCCTGATGTCTTGATATTAAACCTAAAACTGCCCTTGTTAAATCAGATGGTATTCCATCCTCAAAATACGAATCATCATATTTCCTATAATGCACATTCAATGGAACTGGTCTAAAACTACTTTTCAAAAAGTATGTAGACTTATTATTCATTTTGCACAACCAGTTTGATATGTCTATACCATTTGGCAATGTTCCAGATAACAAAACAAATTTACAATTTGATATTTTAGACAAGAACATAATCACAAATTCAAGAAAGTGACCTCTTCCTTCTGCTCCAAGCAAATGTGCTTCATCAATAATTACTACTTCTAAATCTTTGAATAATTCTGATTTTGTCATTAACTTGTGGCACAAACCTTCGATTGTGAATATGCCAATTTGAAATTCATCTTTAGATTTATTACCTTCTGTAAAGTATCCAATCTTTTTCTTTGAATACTCATGGTTTGGTTGATTCCATTCAGAATATTTTTCGCTTGCTAAAGCTCTTAATGGCGATACATAAATTGCTTTTTTGTTAGCTTGTAAGACCGCATTTGATATGAAAAATTCAGCAATAACTGTTTTGCCAGAACTAGTAGATGCAGAAACAACAAAATTACTGTCTTTTTCTACATGCGGTAAAACAGAACTTTGCACAGGGTTGAAATCAATAAATTTATCATAATTTATGAGGTTATAAGTACTAGTTGGTACAGGATCAACATCTTTAATATCAATTATTTCCATAAGAATATTATACACATTTAAATGTTAAAGTCAAAAAAAAACGGGGAGTTTAAACTCCCCGTCGAGTGTCAATCTGGAATCACCCCCTTAGAAAGTTACGACACTCCATATTCATCAAGGTTTCTCTTATTGAATTCATTTACGAGAGCTTGTGTCAAACATTCAACTCGATAATGAAATGAACTGCTATCTTCCACATAGTCAAAAACCTTGTGAATTGGCTCAAGAACTTTTTCTTGCGAAATAGCAGAAAAAGCTTGAGACAAATCATCCTGATACCTGTGTTTGAATCTTGTGTACAAGAATTCAAGTAGTTTATTGTTTACACCAGAAAGCAAAACTTGCATGTTGTAAGAATCGCTCTTTTTCATTTTAAAGCCCAAAGCCAATTTTTATGTCTAAGTGACACAAATGTAAAATAGTGTTAAAAATTAAGCTACATTTATTGTTTTAACATTTTTACCATCAGAATCTACAAACTTGTCATCCATAACGATTAACTTTTCATCTGCTGAAAAACGAAGACCTAAATTATATTTATCAATTACTGTCGCTCTAAGATCGTTTTTTACAATTACATAACAATATTGTTCACCTTTTTTGAGATTACCTTGTTCGTCTTCTTCTAAAACACCAATTTCAAGTATATTATTGTCAGGCAAATTTATTTGTAATGTTCCGTATTTTTCTAAATGTTTTATTACAGATGATTGAATTCTTTTGTTATGCACTTTACTAATGGGACCGCTCATTAATATTCACAAGATTTGCGCCCTGTGCCCCCAAAATTAAAAACTCTATAGCACAAACTCTTCTTTAATAAAATAGTATGTCAAATCTCCATATGATCTTTCTTCTGCAAAGTTATCCATAGGTTTTAACATCTCATTATCTAAAGTAGTCATCTTCGTCCAACAATACAAAAATTTATCCATATTTTTCATCTGGAATAAACTCAAATTATTATCTTTTAAAAATATTTTAGCAACTTTAACAGATATGTGGAATGGTAATAATATAAAATCTTCAGACCAAACTTGCAATGAATAAATTTTGCAATCTGCTGTAAATGTTTTAGTAAAATAGGTAATTACATCATATCCATCTAATGGGAAACGCCATATTTTATAAGGAGTTAATGATTGTTCAATACTAGCATCAAATTTAGGAAATGAATATGGTTCCAAAATAGTTGACATTAAATCAGACCATTTTGCTGCGTCACGAACATTATGCGTTCTGTTATTGCTATATTCCATCAGATTTTTCCAACTGATATAGACCGTTCTTAACCTTATTTACGATCCATCCACTTGAAACCAAATCTTGTCGCACAATCTTGAAATGATTGTTTAAAGCAGCTAAAGAATAATTCAAAGATTCAAACATCTTACAAATTTCTTTAAATGTAATAACTTTATTCTTAAGAAATTGTTCTTTAATCTTTTTACGAATATAATTTGACGAATTACCCATTTCATTAATTGCATTACTCATTTCTGCTGAAGATTTTGAAATGAAATCAAGATTGGATGTATAATTACTATCACAGAACATGCTTGCAATCTGTGGAATATCTAATATTTTGCTTTCATCCTCAACTTTCACAAATTGAGTAGTTAGATTAAAATAATCAATAAATTCAACTAACAAATCATAATTAGATTGATTTGTTAGCATCTGTTTGCCGTCTGCACTAGTTAGCAACAAACAAGTTTTCATGCATCACCTCAACCAATTAGATCATCAATTTCACTTTCATCTTCATTTACATCAGAAACTTCACCATCACATTCATAATTGATGGCTTCCAAATGCGGATCTAAATAAGATCTAATATCCACTTCAGAATCAGCATCAAGCATTATTGGATACTTATAGGCAATTTCCAGAGGAATATCGTTCCTTTCCATAGAAGAACGGAATGATACTTCTTCTCCATTTGTGTATTCAGGCTTAATTAAGAACTTTCCTGCTCCTTGAGGAGTAACTCGTCCTGCATCAATTAAAGCACCAAGAACACCACCAAGAGGATTGATGCCTTTGTCGAAGTATAGCGGAATATTGTCCACTTCAACAAATGGACGATGACTACGATTCTTTTTATTTTGGATTTTGATGTTAATGCCCAAGATCTTCTTCTTTGCATAACCAGCAATCTTAGCTTCGATCTTCTTTTGAGTTTGAGATCGAATTCTTAGGCTGGCATAGAATGGCAAGCCTTGACCACCCGCTGCTGTGGTTTCAGGCGATCCGTACATAACGCCAATCTTGTCTCTGATTTGGTTCAGAATGACAACAGTTACATCATTCTGTTCCATTTCTGTGTTTAATTTACGGAGTTCTTTTGAGCAAATCTTAGCTCTCTCTCCGGGTTGTTCATTGGCACCTACGATTCGTTTGAAGTCTGCCTTTGAATAACCTTCTGGAAGTTGCGTTTCTCTTAGTTCTCTTGCACTAGGAGAAACTGAAATAGAGTCATAAACAATTACGACAGGAACTTCAATCTTCTTCTTCTTGCGAATATAATCAATTGCACGATAAATTGTACCAAAACAATCTTCAAGAGTTACTGGTGTGTATCTGATAATTTTATTAATATCACACTTGGTTGCTTGTTGAATGAATTGACCGTTGATGGCATTTTCAGTATCAAGAATGATTCCAATGCCACCTAATTTTTGAACACCAGCAAGAATATTGCTACCGATCAAACTTTTACTTGAAGCACTTGGCCCATAGATTTCGGTAAGGCGACCACCGGGAATACCACCCTTGGTAAATTTACCAGAGCAGCAATAATTGATTGCTAAGTTTCCAGTATCAACAAAGTATTTTGCTACATCAAGATTTGCAACTACTTGTGCGCCAGTATCCTGCGCCATTTGGGTGAAAAGATCATCAACACCATCTTTTTTCTTAGCCATGTTAATTCCTTTGTGGCATGGAACCTAATCTAAACTAGTGTGTAAAAGAAAAAAGCCTGTTGAGAAGCAGGCTTTTTTCTGTGTCGTTACTTTGGCTTCGTTCTTCTTGTGCTACTCAAAAATAATCTGGGTTTTTGAGTCTGGTTGTTTGTCCTGTTCTTTACCACTTGCTTTTCCTGCACAACCTTATTTCTGCTGTTAACCGACCGGCTAACTTTAGAAGGAGTTGGTCAAGTTGAACAACTTGTTTGTGAGAAAAGAAACAAAGAAACAAAAACCATTAACGACGACATAGACAATTCTCCTCATGGCAAACACAATTGACTTTAACTGTATCGCAATAACATGCATTTTTATTACATGTATCGCAACACATTCTTGCTGAAACTTGGCAACCAAAAGAATTTATAAGAAATATGGTTGCCATTGTGATGAGAGTAATTATTTTCATTTTATTATCCTTTCAGTTATTGAACGCCAATGTTCTTGAGAGCGGTATCCCAATCGCTGTCAAGAACTCCATCAAGATCATCATCAACCTTGCTTTCAACTTTAGAAGTTGCTGACTTAGATGCAGCAGGAGCAGCAGCATTAACACCTTCTGCCTTTTCTGCATCTCCGTCGAGGAAATTCGCAAGAATCTTACGAATTTCATCTATTCCAAGCATAATTGGAATAGCTTCAAGATCGTGATAAGAAGTTACCCAACTCTTAACCTGTTCCTCTGTTCCAAGAGGAGACACATCTTCAAAAGATGATTGGCCGTAATCAGGATAAGCACCACCTTTGATTTGTTTAACAAGACGAAAATCTCGTCCTGTCACAGTATTTGCAATATCGCCAAGTTTCCTGCGACCAGAAACTTCTGATCCGGTGATGGACTGCATTACAATTTCATGCACCTGTTTAGGACATGAATAAATCTTTGGACCAACATTGGTTTCCAAAGTTTTTGTCTTTGTATTAAGTTGTTGCCGAACGATCACATTGTAGTAGTATCTTTCAGCAGGCTTAATTGATCGAGCAAGGGTTTTAACCTTCTCGATTTCGTTCATATTTGTCATCTTCTTGGTTTGTTCCCAAAGTGCGTTATATTTAACGCAAATAGGGCAATCATGATCTTGTTGTGTCGGAATCCACTTAGGACCACGGGGAGTTGGTGTCAATTTGCGAGTGCAAAACACAGTTTTGCTATTAGGGTAAACACCAAGCCTGTGAACACGACAGGCAACAAAAAATGGCTTGTTTTTGAGTTTTGGCAAAAAGCGCAAAATAACAAAACCGTCTTTTTCAGGCAAACGGACATAATTGTCCATGCCATTAGCAACTTCTTTGTTAAGACGATTTACTTCATCTGCAAACTGCTTGTCATCTAAAGAGTCAATACCTAGATCTGCTGTCATAATATAATCTCCTCTGCAAAATCTACAGTTAAGAACTGCGACCGTCAAACTGAATGACGGTGATTTAATATAGTGCGACCCGTTTATTAAGTCAAATTGCTAATTTTGGGATTCTTCCGGTTTCTTTTCTTCTTTGGCAAGCTTCGCTTTTTCAAGCTCTTCAACCTTTTTTTGCATTTCATCATAAATTCCTTGCAGAATTTTATGATTTTGCTCAATTCTTTGTCTGATTTCTTCGGAACTTAAGTTTTTAAGCTCTTTAGCCTCAAATTCTTTTTCCAAACGCTCCTCCTCTTTTCTAGCTTTGCGAATTTCTTCTCTGCGAGCCAGAACTTTTTTCCGAACTTCTTTTTCCCGTGCTTTTCTTTTTTGATCACGCTGACGCTGGTTCATCTTTCAATCTCCGTTTAAGATTAATACAGTATCACATTACTTTCTTAATACGGGAACTTCTTGTGTATCTCCCTTCCAATTAAGCAAATCTATATTTCCATCTTTTTTTGTGTTCAACTCATCAATAAATTCAAAATTTGCTCCCGCTGGAATAAAATATTCATCATGAACATCAACATGATTATTTGCATCATCAAAAGTAGAAATTACCATTCCGATTCCATTGTCAGCATATCGTTCTGCGTATACAGGATATTGTTTGTTCCTAGTAAACTTATAATTAAATTTTGATTTATCAACATTTAATGGAGGACTAAACACTACACTTCTAACAGGTTTTTTATTTCTATTAATTTCAACTCTATTTGATAAATCTACAAATTTACTTTTCCTTGATTGAACTTGTTGTGTTTTAGGTTTGTCTTGTACTGGAGAAATATCAATAGGTTGATTCTTATCAACAATGCTGTTTTCAATATTTGTAGTTTGCAACATTTCGTCATAAGAAACTTTTTGTTGCTTTAAAACCAAACCATCTTTAGTTATCTTAAATGGAATTTTCTTTTTTGTAAATTCATAAACTTCAACATCATGAACAAATATGTCTCTACGAGCTAAATAACCCGTAATATTGCTCATTAATTTTTCCAAAGGAAAATCTTCATCAATTGATCCGTACTTTTTTTTCAACTCTTTTGGTTCGCTTTTATTAAAGCTTCCATCCTCGTTAACATCATAAAATTTGAACACTACTTCATAAGCCATATATTTTTCCCCAATATTATATCTGAGTGTGGTTAAATTCGTTTCTTTCTAATTCATGTATATCTATCATGGCAGCATTAAACAAATATCTACTACCATGTGAATAATCTTTTTCTTCTGCAAAACAAAAAACTTTCTTAATTCCTGCATTTATAATTACTTTTGTACATTCCAAACATGGTAAAGGACACCAAGCAAACATATATGATCCATTCAAATCACAAGCAGCATTAATTACCGCATTCACTTCTGCGTGAACGCATGTACACAAATTTAATCTTTCGCCGGAATTACAATCAAGTATTTTTCTAGGACAAATTTTTTCATATGCATATTTTGAAATAAATTTTTCATGATCAAAATAATCACAATTCATTTTTAAAGCAATTTTATTTTTATCATTTTCATCTAGTTGAGGGATAAAAATACTATTTAAATGTTCTGGTGTATCACAATGAG
>JACCDP010809333.1_pt1 | contig 24353 bp, 20 predicted proteins | sample 7445841 | NCBI WGS metagenome assembly JACCDP01 (sample SAMN15323441, study PRJNA562643) | freshwater metagenome | isolation source: river surface water | place: USA:Blue River Watershed | collected 2017-08-17
ATCAGCCCCTTGTATCGGGCTGCGTTTTTGCGCTTCGTGTTGCCGAGTTCCTCGGTGGAGGGGCTCTGTTTTGGCAACGTGGTGTATCTTAACACAAACGCAATATGCGTGTCAAGGGGAATTTGGGGGGAATTTGGACCAATCGTGCACGGCGAGTCACATACGCCCATGCGCCGGTAGGTCGGGGCGCCAGACAATGACGGGTCACCCGCCCCCGTCATGGCATCGGTGCAACGCACCGGTGCCATCTTTTCCGCAGCCAACACAAGTATATTCCAGCCTTGACGAATAGATGCCACCACCGCTTCGCGGTCGTGGCATGACGTTGGAGGGGTCTGGTGGCGTTTTGCCTTGACGCCCGCCCCCGTCATATCTGGTGGAGGGGAGTGCATGTAACCCATCCACCGGCGCCGTGCGCCGGTGCGTCGGGGCGCCATGGAATGACGCCCCGACCGGTGCATGTTTTATCGCATCAGTCAGTGATCAGGGGCCGCTTGCTTACGGCATGGCATCGGTGCAACGCACCCGTGCAGTTGTGGCATGACGCAAGAGCAGCGTATCGGCCGGTCAGGGCATGACGGGACGCCATGGCATGGCGCCCCGTCAGCGGTCATCGAAACATGATATTTACCGCATCAGTTAGAAACCGTTGCGATAGACGATGCGACCTTCAATCATTGTCAAGCGGGACGTAATATGTTGCAGCTCACTAGCATCACAGCTAAATGGGTCATGGGTGAGCACGGCCAAGTCGGCGAGCATACCAGGCATAAGTGTACCTTGGCGGGCATGGCTGTTGGCGGCATAGGCGGCACCAACGGTAAAGCCACGCAGGGCGCTCATACGACTGAGCGCCAACTCGGGGTACCAGCCACCAGCCGGGGTGCCATCGAGCTTGCGGCGCGTGACCGCGCCATAGATGCTATACCACGGGTTGAGCGATTCAACGGGGGCATCGGAGCCCAGTGCCAACACGGCACCACTGGTTTCGAGTGCACGCCATGCATAACTCCCAGCGTTGCGCGCCCCCCACAAGCGTTGGGCGGTATCCATGTCGCCAATCATGTGTACCGGTTGCATCGAGGCCACCACATTCAGTGCTGCAAAACGCGGGATATCTGTGGGATGCAACAGCTGACAGTGCTCGATGCGGTTAGGCACCATCAGTACCCGTTTGGAGGTATCAGCCAGACTTTCGCCAGAGCGTTGCAGTGCGGTCAATGCAGACTGGACGGCATCGAGTACTTTGCGATTCGCGCCATCGCCGATACAGTGCACCGAAATGGCAATACCAGCATGATTGGCACGGCGTACATAGTCAAAGATTTCTTCACGGGTAATGGTGGGCAAGCCGAGATTGGTGCCACCCTCGAACGGGGCCAGCATGTCGGCCGTTTCAGAGCCCAAGGTACCATCTGCAAAAAACTTGAACTGACCGATGCGCAACCAGTCGTCACCCATGCCACTACGAATCCCCATTTCGAGCATGTGTTCGAAGCCGTTGGGGTCGATGCACATCAAGACACGTCCTGGCATCTCGCCGCGGTGACGGAGCTCTTGCAAGGCGCGCAAGTGGATGAAGCCATCCCGACGCATGCCGGTCAGCCCATGCATACCGACCATGCCGTAGCGATAGCCTTCGGCAAAGCAGTCTTTGGCGGCATTGATACGGTCTTCGTCGTTGTAGTCAGGGATATGGCGGCGGATTAGGTCGATGGCCGTTTCTTTGAAAATCCCCGTGGCATCGCCATTGGCGTCACGGTCGATATGCCCACCCATGGGGTCAGCGGTCTCACGAGTAATCCCAGCGATGCGCATGGCAGTATGATTGACCCAGGCAGAGTGACCATCTTTGCGCGGAAAAATCGCAGGGCGGCCGGGGACAAGTGATTCGAGATCGTCGGCTGTTGGCCACCGGCCACCCCACAAGGTGTGATCCCAGCCCCACCCCTGCAACCAGGTGTTTGCGGGCAACGTTTGGGCAGCATCGGCGATACGTGCACAGACCATCTCAAAGTCGTCGAGCCCATCGAGGCGCACTTGGCGCAAGTACAAGCCGTGTGAAATGATGTGTACGTGGGCATCGGTCAACCCCGGGATCACCGGGTTGCCTTGTAAATCAAGTGTATAGGTCGGATTGGGGAGAAGCGCTTGTACATCGGCAAGCGTCCCGGCAGCGCACACCACACCATCACGAATCCCAAGCGCTGCAACCTGTGGCTGGGCTGGGTCAAGGGTGTAGATTGGACCATTGGTGACCAACATGCTACTCATTTGATTGTGCTCCATAAACAGTGGGGAAAGCAGTCATTCACACTGATTATGCCACAAAAATCCACCTAGGCCGCATCGTGCCTAGGTGGATAATCAACCGACGCCGCTTAATTATTTGAGTCGTTGCGCTTCTGGTTATCACGCGCCCACGGAGGCAGACTGACATTGGGGTCATCGTACGGCCGTGGTTCACCAAAATTACTCCGTACACCGCGATCGAGCGGCGAACGATCAGACGCTGGAGAGGATGGGCGCTGACCCCGATCAGGTGGTGCATCTTGACGATGTGGACGATTGCCGTTGGCACCGTTGCTGCGATCAGGCTGTGGTGTGCCACTGGCACCACGATCTGGTGGGCGGGTGCCGTCAGCATTCTGACCGGGTATCGAGCCTTTGGTGCCATTCGCAGTACCATGCGCACTACTGCCCAGGTTGCCGCGACCTCCGAGCGTACCGTTACCGTTGTGGGACGCATGATTGTTGGGCATCGCATCATCACCAGTGCGGTCGCGCATCTCAGTGATCCCTGTTGCAACCAGCGTAATTTTGACTTGATCGGGTGGGAAGTGTGGATCAATGACCGACCCCCAGATGATGTTGGCATCAGGGTCAACGATCGCTTCGATGGTAGATGCGGCTTCAGCGACTTCGCTGAGCTGAATGTTTTCGTTGCTGGTGATGTTCATCAACACACGCTTAGCACCGCGGATTTCGACGTCGAGCAGTGGTGATGCCATGGCAGCATCGATGGCCTGTTGGATGCGGTTTTCGCCTTGGCCAGTACCAATCGACATCAAGGCTTGCCCAGAGCCTGCCAGCACGGTACGTACATCTGCAAAATCCACGTTGACCATGCCTGGCTTGGTGATGAGGTCTGCGACACCTTGAATGCCTTGTCGTAGCACACTATCAACGATTTGAAACCCCTGCAAAATCGACACATTGGGTTTTTTGGCGTAATTCAAAATCAACCGATCATTGGGCACCACGACCAACGCATCGACGTGCTCACGCATCTGTGCGATGCCCTTTTCGGCTTGTTGCATGCGCCGATTCCCTTCAAACGAAAAGGGTTTGGTCACCACTCCAACAGTCAAGATACCCAAGTCACGGGCAATACTTGCGACAATAGGGGCTGCGCCGGTGCCGGTACCGCCACCCATACCTGCCGTGATAAAGACCATGTCGGAGCCCTTGAGGATGTCGTAAAGTTCGTCGTTGTTTTCTTCGGCAGCACGCTCCCCGACGGTTGGATTACCCCCAGCACCCATGCCACGAGTCAGGCGTTCACCGATACAAATACGGTAGTCGGCCTTAGATTTACGGAGCACTTGGGCATCGGTGTTGACGGCAATAAATGTGACATCCTGGACGCCATCTTCGATCATGCGATCGATGGCGTTTGAGCCACCTCCACCGACTCCGATGACACGAATGACTGCTTGGATGTTGCGTGGTTGTTGGTTGGTCATGTCATCTTCCCCTCTGCCGCATGTCTAGTTACGGTCTTTATCGCGGTTACCACGACGCAAAAACACGGGAATGTCTACGTCACTCGGTGTGGGCAGATTCCGCACAGGAATTGGCTGCGAAGGGGTACGACCTTCACGTGGGCCAGTGCTCGACAATGGTGACGAAATACCCGTACGCGGGCGTCCCTGACCGTTGGATTGCCCATTTGCTGGGCCACTTGATGACCCAGTGGCTGCCCCCGCATTGGTAGAATCGCCAATCCCTGGACGCACCACCCGAATGGGTTCAGCGGCGGATGGTGCCTTTTTCTCATCGTCGAAGCCGGTTGCAATCAACGTGACTTTGACTTGACCACGGGGGAAGTTGGGGTCAATCAACAACCCCCAAATGATGTTGGCATTGGCATCAACGGCTTCTTCGATGATAGATGCGGACTCCTGCACCTCAAAGATGGTCACGTCTTCGCCACCCGTCACGTTGAGCAACACACTGCGTGCTCCATCAATGGTGACTTCCAGGAGTGGTGATTCAATAGCCTCTTTGACAGCGTTGACCATACGGTTCTCGCCACTACCGATCCCAATCGACATCAATGCAGTGCCCGAACGCTGCATCACCGAGCGCACATCGGCGAAGTCGACATTAATCAGCCCAGGGAGATTAATCATGTCGGCAATGCCTTGGATGCCCTGACGCAACACGTTGTCGGCCATCTGAAACGCTTGCACCATGGTGGCGTTTTTGTTGCCTGCAAGGAGCAATCGGTCATTGGGCACAATCACCAGCGTATCAACATATGGGCGCAAAGATTCAATGCCTTGCTCGGCAGTACGACGGCGCGGACGGCCTTCGAATGTAAAGGGTTTGGTCACCACCCCAACAGTGAGAATCCCCATTTCGTGCGCCAATCGTGCAATCACTGGTGCCGCCCCCGTCCCCGTGCCACCACCCATGCCGGCGGTCACAAAGACCATGTCGGCACCTTTGAGCGCTTTGACAAGCTCATCACGGGATTCTTCGGCGGCTTGTTGGCCGGTCGTTGGGTCACCACCAGCACCAAGCCCACGGGTCAATTTTTCGCCGATGCGAATCCGTTGGGGTGCCTTGGACATAAACAAGGCCTGGGCATCGGTGTTGACGGTGATGAATTCGACATTTTGGACACCATCTGCGACCATGCGGTCAACGGCGTTTGACCCGCCGCCACCTACACCAATGACCCGAATAACAGCAACACGCTCATTGAGATCTTGTGTGGTGTCTAGCATGGAATCACTCCTCGTGTGTGGGCGGTTGCGTTCACTGCCAAAAGCATAAATTCAACAACAACGCCGGACATGTTAACGGTTTTGTAATCTACCTGATATTATACACTATCAGATTGTCATTTTGAATGGGTATTTTGCCCAAATTCACTGACAATTTTTCACCCAAATTCATATCACACGCTGTCAATTACGGCAAAAACTCACGCAACCAGGCTTTAAACTGTTCGTACAGCTCGACCCAGCGTCCTTCTTCGGGGGCGAGACCGGCATCATCGTTGTTGCCGTGGCGATACCCCCAACGCACAAGCCCGACTGCAGTGGCATATGCTGGTGAGTTGAGCGCATCACTCACCCCCACCATATTGCGTGGGAGGCCGATGCGTACTGGTGCACTAAAGCGTGACTCAAAGAGCAAGTCAATGTCATTGAGTTTGGCGCCACCACCTGTCAATACAATACCCGTCGCATATGCGCCATCGTAAATACTTTGTTCTACTTCATACAAGATAAAGTCAATGAGTTCATCGGCACGTGCCTGAATACACTGGTTAAACATTTTGCGACTTACCTCGATGTATTCGGCGGCACGACTGCCTTCGACGCGCATCAAATCAGTATCACGGGTAGCATCTGCCAACGCCGATCCTTGGGTTTGCTTGTTGTGCTCGGCCGAATGTGGGCTCATCTGAAATGTCATGATGATATCGTTGGTAAATGTTTGCCCACCCACTGGGATAACAGCCGTGTGCCATGTATTCCCTTGGGCGATAAACGCCAAGCTCGTGGTCCCTGCACCAATTTCTATTAAATCGACACCGTTTTCACAATCATCGCTAGTCAATACGCCTTCGGCGGCAGCCAACGGTTGCAACACGATGTCATCGATTTCCACGCCCACATCTTGCACGATTTTGATGAGATTGTGGATGGCAGTGTTTTCACAGACGACCACATGCACATCGACCTCGAGGCGATACCCAGGCATCCCGATGGGGTCACGGACGACTTTGCCATCGAGAATATAGCGATAGGGCATGACATGCAAGACTTCGTAGTTGGTGGGGAGCGGCTCGGCTTGTGCGGTTTCAATGGCATGGAGCATGTCTTCACGGATGACCATGCCATCGCGCCCATGCGTCACTGCCGTGGCACCACGCCGATTATAGGTACGAATATGCCGCCCAGCAATCGACACATAGGCTGATTGGATGCGGTATCCAGCTGCAGCTTCAGCCTTTTCCACGCTGGCTTGTACGGCGCGGGTTGCTTCTTCGAGGTTGACCACCATGCCGTGATCTACCCCTTTGGATGGCACCATGCCACTCCCAAGCACCGTGATACGGTCATCTCGGTCAATTTGGGCAATAACCGTACAAATTTTGAATGTACCGATGTCGATACCGACGATGTGTCGTGGTGCCATGCTCGCCTCTACGTCGTACAAAACTTACGGAACCGTGGTCGTTGCCGTGATAACCGTGGAGTCAGTTAATACATCCAATGTGTCGGTCACGAGCGCAGACACGGGGATGTCGAGCCGATAATATGCCGTGAGTGGACGCAGATCAACAAACGCAAACTCTGCCTTGGTATCACGCAGTTGCCGCAACAACGCCAACTTTTCATCGAGACGCTCAGGTCTGCCAACGAGAATGAGCTCACCGGCACCTGCCCGAAACGATACGCCACGAATGGGATCCCAACCGACGCGATTCACGGTGAGCCCTGTTTCTGCAGGCACCCGCAATGAAACATCACGGGCAAGTGCCAGGATGTCAGGATCAACTGTATCACCAGGCACGAGTTTCTGTCCGCTATCGTCATTGATGACGAGGGTGCCTGTCAGCACCACTGCCGAATCAATGCCAAGGATTTCGCCCTCGCTGTTGACCAATAGGTACCACTGCCCACTTTTCCAGCGAATTTCACTCTGTTGCTCACTGAGTGTTATTGTAACAGTATCCGGCAGTTGAATCTCAACCGATGCAGTGGTGACATAGGGATTGGCAAGTAAGCGGGCACGCACTGCATCTGGCTGTACCGACCAAATCGAGGTTTCAGCCAACTCGGTCATATCAATGACCCGTTGACGACTCATGGTAGCGGCCCCAACCACATTGACGTTCCGCACCACGTAGGCATCAGACCACATCATTTGCATGGTGTACCACAGCACCACTACGAGCAACACCACACTCACGATGCGGCCGCTTTTGATGAATTGTTGCACCTGCAAGCGCACACCAGGTCGGACCCCGCGGCGTCGGCGAGTCGGAGGAGGATCGGGAGTTGCCACGCGCCGTCGTCCTGAATTCACAGTTGTGACTCCTGTCCGCGTACGCCACGTGCCAAGGCGAGTGCTACCAACTTGTCGAGCAATGCGCCATATTCCATGCCACTCGCCTGCCACATTTTGGCGTACATACTCATCGGGGTAAACCCAGGCATGGTGTTGACTTCACTCAAATAAAAGACATCCGCTGCCGCATCAAACAAGAAATCGACACGTGCGAGTCCCGCACAATCGAGTGCCTGAAATGCGCGTAACGCCAGTTGCTGGACCACGGCTATCTGCGCACTACTCAACGCAGCGGGGATAATTATTTGGGTAGCATCATTGAGATACTTTGCCTCATAATCATACCATTCATTGGCGGGAATGATTTCGCCGGGCAGGCTCGCTATTGGCGCTTCGTTGCCCAGCACGCTCACTTCGATTTCACGCGCGTGCACGCCTTGTTCGACTACGATACGGCGGTCATAGCGGGCGGCAACCGCAATTGCATCGTAGAGCATAGCGCGTGTTTTGGCTTTGCTAATACCGACGCTACTGCCCATATTTGCTGGTTTCACAAACATCGGGTAGTGCAATTCACGCTCTAGCATGGCCACCACCGCATCAGCGTCATGGGCATACTGATGGGACTGTACCAAGCGCCATGGCACCACAGGCAAGCCGGCAGCGGCAAACGCAGCCTTCATCATTGCCTTGTCCATGCCCACTGCCGAGGCAAGCACACCACACCCCACATAGGGGATGGCGGCCAAGTCGAGCAGCCCTTGAATGGTGCCGTCTTCACCCATTGGTCCATGGAGCACGGGGAACACGACATCAAGATCGCGGATGTGTGTCCGAATCTCGCCACTGCCGCGCAACATCAGATGGGGTGATGCGGTGGTTTGTGCGGGCACAACTGGTGCCTGCACATGCTGACCACCACCCGGCAACAGGGCCGTATTTGATACCGCTTCGAGCGTGGCAAGCACATCACCACCAGTCACCCATTGCCCGTTTTTGTGGATGCCAATCGGCACCACATCGTAGCGAGCTGGGTCAAGGCCAGCGAGCACTGCTCGTGCCGACACCAACGACACTTCGTGTTCGCCCGATTGCCCACCAAAAATAACCCCGATACGTGTTCGTTGCATGCAGTACGACTCCTCTATAATGTCATATCACCGAGGAGTTGTACCTCGGGTTCGAGTTGGATGCCAAAGATGCGGTCGACTTGTGCACGCACGTGGTGCATAATGTGCAACACATCAGCACTCGTCGCTTGGCCACGATTCACAATATAGTTGGCATGTTTTTCTGCCACCATAGCTCCACCATACGTGTAACCGCGTAATCCAGCAGCATCAATCAGCCGACCGGCAGAGTCACCTGGTGGGTTCTTGAATACACTACCACACGACGACCCTTGGGGTGTTTTGCTGCGCCGGAGTGCAGCGGTGCTGGCCATGGCTGTGGCGAGTGCTGCCGCATCACCACGCTGGAGTGTAATAGTCGCTCCCACCACGATTGGACCGAGGTCAGCAATTGGCATCCCTGTACGCATAAATTGGGCATTATGCGCCTTGATGGCACTCGAACGATATTGAAAGGCAAAATGTGTTGCAGGTTGTGTCTGTACTGCACCCTGATGCCAAATATCAACACTTGCAACACTTTGCGCCATTTCTCCGCCATAACAACCCGCATTGCCATAGACGGCACCACCCACCGTCCCGGGGAGTCCTTCGGCCCATGTCAAACCGCACCACCCCTGTTTACTCAGACGACGTACGGTGCCAGCCATCTGCGCCCCAGCCCCGATATGGATGTGGGCTTGGTCACTGTGTTCGACAATGTGTAGATGCTGGTCACGCATGCGGATCACGACGCCATTAAGGCCGGCATCACTCATCAGGATGTTGCTGCCACCACCGAGAATCCAGACGGGTAGACGTTGTTGTTCGGCAAACTGCAGGGCATGTTGCAGACCAACAACCGAAGAAACGGTGGCCAAATGACGGGCAACGCCACCAATCCGCCAGGAAGTCAGCGCCGCCAGTGATACCGCGGACTCAATGATGATGTCCGGATTATCCATGGCGTGACTCCAATGCGTGCAAGACACCAGACCCGACCATGGTGCCATCACCGGCACTCAGCGTAATCAGCACGTCTCCTGGTTGGAGATGCGCCACCAACCAGTGCACACTATGTGCCACATCTCCGCTCGCCACAACGTGCGCATGGGGAATCTGAGCTACCAACCACGCCGCATCGATACCGGGGATGGCCTGTTCGCGGGATGCATAGATGTCACCAATGCAGACCACATCTGCATCGGCAAATGCGTGTGCCCAGGCCGGCGCCAGCATCTGCGTGCGGCTATAGGTATGGGGTTGCACATAGGCGACAATGCGCTGCCCGGGAAAGCGGCTCCGCGCCGCCGCCAACACCGCTTTGACTTCGGTCGGATGGTGGCCATAATCATCAATCACGGTAATTGCGCCGACCGTTCCCTTGTGTTCAAAGCGGCGGCGCGCCCCACGAAATGTAGCAAGGGCAGCAACAACTCGGCGCGGATCAGCGCCAGCCAAACAACAGGCAGCATAGGCGGCCAAAGCATTATTCACGTTATGTAATCCAGCCAATTGAATCTGCAGGTGTTGATCAAGGCGCATCGCAAAGCGTGTCCGATCATAGTGCCACGCCTGGAACTGTTGGGTATGCGCATCGTGGTGAATCGCTGATGCCGCCCAATCAAGTGGGTTACGCGCACACGCTACTGGGTCATGCGCCAAATCGCTGTCGATGCCATACCAACGCACCCCTGCACGCGTAATCGCCGCCCGCACCCCCGCATCATCGCCACACACCAACAGGCGCTCTGCCTGCGGGATTTGACTGGCAAATTGAGCAAACGCAGCCTTGTAGTCAGCATAATCGGGATAAATGTCTACATGATCCCATTCCACCGTGGTAATCACCGCGATGTCGGGAGTCAATGCCAAAAAGGTACGATCGTATTCATCAGCCTCGATGACCAAAGGGGCATCCGGATGCCCCCACGTGGCAAGCACAGGCAAATCGGGGACATCGGCACCAATCACATAGCCCGGGGTAAGTCCTGCATGGCACAGCGCAACTGCGATCATGGCACTTGTAGTGGTCTTACCGTGCGTGCCGGCCACAGCAATCACGCGCCGTTCGTGCGACCACTGGCGCCACAAGTCATGCCGTTTGTACACGGGAATGCCACGCGCAATGGCGGCATCGAGTTCAGGATGAGGTGCACGCACCGCAGATGTCACCAGCAAGGCATCGGCATGCGCAACTGCATCAGCCGTATGCCCGAGCGTAATTGCCACTCCACGTGCTTGGAGTGCGGTCCACGCCGGGCTGTGGTGTGCGTCACTCCCGCTGACTTGATCGCCGCGGTCGAGCAGCAGGTGTGCAATAGCACTCATCCCCGCCCCACCTATGCCTACAATGTGATAGTGCATTACACCTCTCCTGCCAAACGCTGTAAGATGTGCGCCATATTGGTTGCCGCGTCAGGAGTAGCGAGGTGTCGCATCGCCTGCTGATAACGCATGCGCGTACTCGGATCATGAAGCAGTGGTGCCAAAGCCGGCCAGAGTGCATCGGTCTGCTGTGCATCAGCAACTTTGATGGCAGCGCCATGGCGTACTAGATAATCGGCATTCTCATCTTGGTGCACATACGGATAGGGCACCAAGATGGCCGGTAATCCGGCAGCTGGCAATTCGCCAAGTACCGATGCACCACTACGACAAATAGTCACATCTGCGGCTACCAGGGCTGCGGGCATCGTCAACGCACCATCCATGGCCAAATAGGGGTGGAGATGATAGCGTGCCTGGAGCGCAGGTGGCAGGGCGGCAGCCATGGCGCGTAGTGGTGCTTCGTCACCTTCACGGCCACAGATGTGCAACACGGCTGCATGGGGCAAAATATCGTTGAGTCGTGCAGCCACCGCAAAGTTAATACTCCGCGCTCCGCGGCTGCCCCCATAGACGAGCAATAATGGCGTGTCATCGTGGATGCCCAGCATCGCACGCGTGGTCTCACGCGCACCCTGCTGGATGTCGGCACGCACCGGATAGCCGGTCACCACCAGTGCGGTGCGGCTAGGTTGCCACGTCGCCAAGGTTGCCACAGGCAACCCGACATGCGCGGCTGCATCCGGAATACTTGCCAATGTGACGGTGGCAATCCGTGAAAGCAGTCGCACTGCCAGGCCAGGCACGACATCAGGCAGATAAATGGCACTGGGAACACGCATCAGCCATGCTGCCACGAACAAGGGCACACAGACATACCCACCCGTACCAAAAATTGCGGCTGGGCGCTCACGCCGGATCAGCTGCAGCGCTTGGCCGACACCACGGAGCAGGCGCCACACATTGGCCACGAGTGTCAGGCGCCCACGATCACGCACCGCCGCCGCATCAACCTGCCAAAATGGCAACGTGCTCTCGCGGCGCACTAGGTCACCTTCCATGCCATCGGGGCTGCCGACATAGGCGATGCGCGCCGTGCTATTTACGCGGGCGAGGGCTGCGGCGACCGCCAAGGAAGGATAGACGTGCCCACCCGTTCCGCCACCCGAGAGTACGAAAAGTGGTGACTGTTTGTTGGAAGCGCTCATAGGCCAACCTCAGCACACTTGGCCGTTCTTCGTCGGCCAAAGTATATTTCGAAATATTCAGCAAAATGCCTACCGCAATCATACTGACCATCAGGGATGTGCCACCATAACTCATAAACGGCAATGTGATACCGGTAAATGGCACGAGTGTGGTGACCACTGCCATGTTGATGATCGCTTGAAAGACCAACCACAGTGTCAATCCAGTGGCCAACAAGGCTGCAAATGTGTTAGGCGCAGCACTTGCGATTCGAAAGCCACGATACGCTAAAAAGACGAAACAACCGATGACAAACAAGGTCCCCAATAAACCGAGCTCTTCACCAATGATTGCCAAAATGGTATCGGTGTATGATTGCGGCAACCACAGATATTTCTGGCGCGATTGCCCCAGTCCCGTCCCCAACAAGCCGCCTGATGCCATCGCGTAGAGTGCGTGCAATGGCTGAAAGCCGGCTCCGCTATAGTAGGCAAAAGGGTCGAGCCAGGCATTGATGCGCTCGAGGCGATATGCGGCCACGTTGATGGCAATCAAGAACATCACAAAGCCGATGACCGCCGCAATCAACAGGTGCATGATACTCGCACCAGCTACAAAATAGACCATGGCCGAGACGATGACGACGACCGTGGTAGTGCCGAGGTCTTTGCCCACCATGATCATGGCGGTCACCAGACCGATGACCACTGCAAAGGGCAACACCCCCGTAAAGAGGTTGGTCATGCGCGTACCACGGCGCGACAACCAACTCGCCAGATAGACCAATAATGCTAATTTGACGAATTCAGATGGTTGTACACTAAAAAAGCCGAAGCGAATCCAACTCCGCGAACCGTTGACTTCGGTCATGGAATCAGGCAACACAAAACTGGTGAGAAAGAGCACAAATAACGCCACCACAAAGAGGCGTAATGCATTGGCACGCCACCATCGGTAATTGATACGCTGTGCGACCAATAAACCGAGGGTGCCAATACATGCAGCAAACAACTGCCGCCACAAATAGTACATCCCGTTGTTGTGATAGGTGAATCCCTCGACAAATGATGAGCTATAGACCATCACCAGCCCAAAGGGCACCATGATGCCCACACACACCAACAACTGGTAGTCGGGTTTGTGCTTGATACGATCGCTGAGGCTCAGACTCCCGGTTGTTTCACCACTCATGTGTGTCACCCCAAATCCATTGCGGGAACTACACTCATCACCACACCAACCAATGCAACGATGACCGCAATCACACCATACCATCCCCACGACAAGGTCTGCTTGGCAGGTACCACACTCCCGTCAGCATAGAGTACAGGCACCACACGTGGCGTCAGCAATAATCCACAGATGAAACCGCCACACAATCCACCAATATGTGCCATGTTATCGATATTTGGCACCGTAAAGCCGATACCGATATTGAGCAATGCGGTGAATCCCACATTGGCAAGTAACTGCTTGGTCTGATCACCATACAGCCGTCGATTGCGCAAAATATAGATGAGCTCAGCACCAATCAACGCAAAAATCGCCCCCGAAGCACCGACTGCAGGATTGGCAGTATACACGTAGGATGCGACACCGCCGGCAAATCCCCCCACCAGGTAGATACCGAGAAAGCGCTGTGTGCCACACAACTGCTCGATATCTGTGCCAATCGAAACCAATGCCATGGTGTTAAACAACAGATGCAACAACCCGGCATGCAAAAACATCATGGTGATAAAGCGGTAATACTGGTCACCAGCGGCGATGGCAATGTTGTTTTTGGCACCCCAAATCAACAACAAATCGCTGACTGTGACACCCGCAAATGAAAACCCGAGCATATCGATGAGTGTCGGAAGTGCAAAAAGCATCACATTGATGAGCGCAATCACACGCACTGCCGGCGTGCTCGTATTCCAAATACGCATCACACCTGACTGGGCCATTTATGCCTCCTCGGCAAGCAAGGTTGCCACTATTGCACGGAATTCCTCACCACGATGAAATTCATTGCGAAACATGCCAAAGCTGGCACATCCTGGCGATAACAAGATGGTGGCTGGTGTCGGAGCCACATGCTGTGCAGCTCGCACTGCATCCGCAAAAACATCAAATGTCCCCACAATACGATCTGCCATGCCGTGTGCCACGAGTGCCGCATGCAACGCAGGTGTGGCAGTGCCAGCCAATAGCACAATCTGTTGGACATGTTGGGCAGCACACGCAGCCAACGCATCAAAGGTGAGTTTTTTGTCGGCACCACCTGCGATCCACACAATCGGCTTGGGCATACACGCCAATGCGACCATGGCCGCATCGGGCACTGTGGCCGCAGTATCGTTGATAAACGTGTGCCCCGCACCGCTGGCCACGTGTTCTTGGCGATGCTCTACCCCGGTAAAGCGGCGCAACGTGGGAGCCACAAGTGCGCGTGGCATGCCCGCCTTGAGTGCCAAAGCAACCGCCATCGCCACATTGGCACGCATATGCATGCCTGCCAGTTGTACATCATCGGCATGCGCAATGGCATGATTCCCAGTGCTATCAGCCACCCACAACGTGTGGTCACGCCACCATACATCACCTGCCCGAGCCACTGACGGCAATGCCTCGGCACTCGTCCAACAGACCTGGCTCGGCGCTGCCAGTGCCAACTGTTGGAGCACAGGGTCAGCCGCATTGAGGACAACCGTCTGTGTAGCATCTTGGTGGCGGGCAATGGCTGCTTTGGCCGCTATGTATGCGGTCATCGTGCCATATCGGTCGAGATGGTCGGGATGGATGTTGGTGATGGCAGAAAGCGCCGGGCTCAACCCCGCCGCATCGAGGCCTTCGAGTACAAACGACGATAATTCGAGCACCACCGGGGTATCACGCTGAATCCGTGCGAGCTGTGCAAGCGCAGAAATGCGCATATTCCCAGCAAGCACCGTGTCGGCACGCCATGCCTGGAGCAAAAATGCAGTCAGCGTGGCGGTAGTCGTTTTGCCCTTGGTGCCCGTAATACCAATAATCGGCGCCGCACACAAGCGGAAAAACAGCGTCATCTCCATTTCGATGCGCACCCCGGCAGTACGCGCATGCACCAAATATGGCGATGTCAACGGCACTGCTGGGTTTTGTACCACGATGTCGCACGTCGTAAAATCACTGAGGCGATGTTCACCCAATACGTAGGTAATAGGGAGATCGGCCAAAGCTGCGAGTGAATCTGCGAGCATATCAGCAGTGCGCAGATCGGTCACGACGACCTCGGCGCCTGCCTCGGCACAAAAACGTGCCACGCCTAGCCCACCGCCGTGCACTCCCAAGCCCATCACGAGCACTTTTTTGCCACGAAGCTCCATGCGTACACCTCTCTACGGTTGTGGGTCCGCTACGGATTCGACTGCATGCGGCTGAGTCTGCGTGGTATTTGACGCATGTGGCTGAAACGTGAGCGCGAGTGATACACCCAAGAGTGCAGCTACCATGCTAATTAACACGAAGCGCTGCGTGACTTGGGTTTCACTCCAGCCACTCATCTCGAGGTGGTGGTGCAACGGAGCCATGCGAAACAGGCGCACCGGTGTGCCGGTACGCCACCGGCTATATTTATAATAGTATTTTTGTACGGCAGATGAAATCGTCTCACTCACAAAAACAATGCCAATTAGTGGCAACAAGAGCCATTGCTGCGATTGCAAGGCAATCACCGCCAGTACTGCACCGAGTGCCATCGAACCGAGATCGCCCATAAAGACTTGGGCAGGATGCGCGTTGTACCACAAAAATGCGACACAAGCACCCATCAACGTGAAGCTGAGGGTCATCAGGTTAGTGAAGTCACCGCTCAAAAACGTGATGACACCGTATGCACCAAAGGCGACTGCGAGATTCCAGCCAGCCAATCCATCGAGCCCATCAGTGAGATTGACGGCATTGCTGGTGGCGATGATGATAAACGCAGCAATCGGAAAAAACCAAAAGCCGATGTCGTAACTACCCACAAACGGGATGCGTACCAACCCCGAATTCGCAAGCCCATATGGGGTCGGCAAATACAAGACGATGCTAATGGCCAATGCCAAACCAATTTGGAAGAAAAGCTTGGTGCGCTCGGTAAAGCCGTGCCGGTCAGCAGCACTGCCCGTCAATGATAAGTAGTCGTCTGCTGCACCAAGCACCCCAAAGAGCACCATGGTGACGAGGGGCAATAGCATGGACCAACGATCAATGAGATTGAATGCCACTGTGAGCAGAATCACGGGGGCGATAATCATCATTCCCCCCATGGTCAGCGTACCCGTCTTGATGTAGTGCGACTCTGGTCCCTCTTGGCGCACCCGCTTTCCGATGCGGTAGTGTTTGAGTACCATTAACCAGTAGCGGCCAAAGACGAGTGTGACAGCAAATGCCCCTGCCGCCAACAACAACGCCCGTGACATGTCACGCACAAGCAACATGCGTAGAGTTTCTTGCACCGTCGTCCCCTTTTCGATGGTGATCCCGAATTGTGGCATTCAGACACCCATGGTCAACACCCATAGGCCCCGCGTCGTCATGCCCCAATAGCTATCGTTATGTCCACAACGCCAACGATACCGCAAGCAATGCACTTGCCATATTGATGACCACAAAACGTTGAGTTATTTGTGGATTACTCCACCGCTTGATGCGCAAATGATGGTGGAGTGGTGCCATCTTAAAGATACGCACTCCCTCACCTGTGCGCCAACGCGTATACTTAAAATATACCACCTGAATGAACGACGAGAGTCCCTCGACCACAAAAATAATCCCAACAATGGGCAACAACACCCATTGTTGGGATTGCAACGCAATGACCGCCAGTGCACCACCCAGCGCCATCGACCCAAGATCACCCATGATGACTGGGGCTGGATGGGCGTTGTACCACAAATAGCCGGCACATGCCCCTACGAGCGTCATACTGAGAGCCATCAGATTAGTAAATTGACCATTGATAAAGGCGATTACCCCATAGGTAAAAAAGGCAATCAACAATGTCCACCCGGATAGTCCGTCTACACCATCAGTAATATTCACTGCATTCACGGTGACCCAAATGATAGCAGCAGCCAGCGGGATAAACCACCAGCCAACATCAACTTGCCCAATAAATGGGACCCACGTCAACCCTGAGTGCTGCAAGCCGATGGGGGCTGGCCAATACAAAAACGCACCTGCAGCAATGGCTATCACTGCCTGGAGAATCGCCTTGGTGCGCTCAGTCAGACCATAATGTGTTGATGGCACAATCTCGAGTGAATAATAGTCGTCAATACCACCGAGCACCGCATAACAGAGCATCACTCCCAGTGGCAGCAACATAGACCAGCGGTCAATCAGATTAAAGAGCACAGTCAAAATCAGCACTGGAATGATAATCATCACCCCACCCATGGTCAGTTGACCGATACCCGCTTGCGGGTCGTGCCCGACCTGGCGCACTCGTTTACGAATGTTGTAGGCGCGCAATACGTGAATGCACCACCGTCCACTAATCAAGACGATGATGGCTGCGGCGGTTGCGAGGAGCAATCCTCGATCAATATTTTGGATGAGCAACGCACGCAGGGTATCTTGCATGCCGTGAACCCTCTCTTTATGCCGTTAATCGATACAACACGCGGCTACAATGCGTTCCATTTCCATGGCCCGTGAACCTTTGACCAACACACAATCACCAGCTTGGAGCAGTGATTGCACCATGGGAATGGCCGCCAGCGTATCACGCGCCGTATAGACGGTCGTCATGCCGGCCTGCCGCGCCCCATCAGCAATCCATGCGCCACGGTCACCCACCGCCACCAACACATCGGCGGCGTGCGCGGCGTGGCGCCCCACGACGTGGTGCGCATCGACTTCGATATGGCCGAGCTCGCGCATGTCGCCGAGCACGGCCACACGCCGCGCAGGCACAGTTGCAAGTAATTCGAGCGCCGCCTGCATCGACGTCGGTGCCGCATTATAGGCATCATCAATAATCTGGGTGTTGGCCATACCTTGCCGCACCACAAAGCGCAACTGCTCGATATCGTGTGCAATGGCATGTGCCATACGATCCCACGGCACCCCAGCAACCACCCCAACTGCGATACCTGCGAGGAGATTGCGCACTTGGTGGAGCCCGGGAGCCCGTAGCAAGACTTCGGCATGGATGCCAGGAGCAGTCACCACAAATGTGGTGCCATGAATACCGTGCGTGCGAATATCGCTCGCGCGTACGTCGGCCTCAGCGTGCAGCCCGTAGCTCATCACGCGCGCCGCAGTCAGTGGACGCATGGCATAGACACGCTCATCATCACGATTCAACACCGCCACACCAGTAGCGGGCAACGCTTGCACGAGTTCTGCTTTGGCAGCAGCAATGGCCGCAATGCTCCCCATCCGCTCCAGATGTGATGGGCCAATTGCAGTAACTACACCGATATTGGGTCGAGCAATATCGGCCAGCAAGGCGATTTCGCCTGCTGCATACATACCCATTTCAAACACAGCAGCCTGATGCGCAGCAGTCAATTCCAACACAACGAGAGGCAGTGTCGATTCACTGTTATAACTGCGCGGTGATTTGAGTGTAGTGAGGTGGGTTTGCAATAATGCACCCACGACCTCTTTGGTGGATGTTTTGCCCACGCTCCCAGTAATCCCTACCACCCACTGTGGCTGGTAGCGTGTCCGATGCCAACGTGCCAACTGGTGCAGGGCATGCAACGGATCGGACACTGCAATCAGTAATGGGCCATGCCACATGGCCGGTACCACTCCACCTGGCGGTACGAGCGTCCAGCCATGCGCGCTGGCGAGTAACGCACCTTTGTGCGCATCCACCAGCGCATAATCAGCACCAGCACGCGCAGCTACATCCACAAACGAGTGACCATCGACGCGTGCACCAGCCAATGCCACAAAAAGCGCACCTCGTACAACGAGACGCGAATCAATGGCCACCGCCGCAATCTGACGGTGTGCATCAGTTGGATTAGCAAAGGTTGTCTCGTGCGGTTGAGGCACTGACTGCACACCACGGAATACGTCACTGAGCACTATCATCTAGCCACCACCCACCACGCCAGGGCGCTGATTTTCGCCAACCAACGAGTTATCAGGAGCAATGCGGTCATAGCGCATCAGTTCCATCATGATGCGCCGATAGACGGGTAACGCGGTACGCACACCCCACTGGTCATCTTGGGGTTGATCAATTTTGACGAGCACCGCATACCGGGGCACATCCAATGGCGCCATCCCCACCACCGAACCAATCGTCTGGTTGGTGTAGCCACCATATCCATCAGGAATCGACGATGTCCCCGTCTTGGCTCCCACACGGAATCCGGGGACGAGCCAGTTGGTGTCTGGTGGTTGCGCATTCACGTAGTGATTGGCCGATTGCATCAGCATCTGTCGTACACGATAGGCCACATCAGCGTCGATGGGGCGTCCCTGCTCACGGGGTTGCGTATCGGTGCATGTATCTTTGACACAGCGCGTCTGCACAATGTATGGGCGCATCATCACGCCGTTATTGGCCACCGTGGCCGCCATGCGCACAATTTGTAGCGGGGTGACGGCGATACCTTGACCAAACGAGTTGGTGTTGAGATTGATGGGTGTGTATCCAGCAGTGCCCGGGCGCCAGTAAATCCCCGGCGTTTCACCAGGCAACTCGATGCCGGTGACTTTCCCAAAACCAAAGGCATCCACAGTACGATAAAACACCGACTCACTCATCATTTCAGCAAACAACAACGCACCGATATTGCTGGAATAGTAGAGCACATCGACTGGGCGTACCGCACCACGCCCGTTGTAGTCGTAATTGGCCAAGGTGTAATCATAGCGCTTGATGACACCCGTGTCATTGACTTCGGTGTTTTCATCGAAGGCCTTGGCTTGTAATCCGGCTGCCACCGTTACGATTTTGAAGGTTGATCCCGGCTCATAGACGGCCCCCACTGCCGGATTGTTGTTGTAGACACTCGGATCCGATTTGGCATAGTCGTTGGGGTCAAACCATGGGAAACTCGCCATCGCCAAAATCGCCCCGGTTTTGACATCCATGACAATAGCTGATCCACCAGAGGCTCCATGTTGGTCGATGGCCTGACCGAGCTCTTGCTCGACCATGTGCTGGATGTATGCATCAATAGTGAGGGTTAATTCATTGCCATCAACTGCATCTTGGCGCGCATAGGGGCGTGCCCAAATCGGATTGTTGTTGATGTCAACTTCCGCAGTAATCACCCCATCAGTCCCACGCAAAAAACCATCAAAACTCGACTCGACTCCCGCAATGCCGATACCGTTGAAGTTGGTCGCACCAATAATATGTGGCGCAAATTTGCCCTGCGGGTAAAAACGCCGTGGCTCATACACCAAGTGCAACCCTGGCTCGTCGAGAATGCGGATTTTTTCGGCCACTTCTGGTTTGAGCCAGCGTGCAATGGGTGCCCAATCACGACTGGTATCAATCAATTTGGCGAGCACTTGCTCGGTCGGTACCGCAAGAATCGCACCCAATGTCACTGCGAGACGGGCAGCATCACTCGGTGGTACTTCTTTGGGTGAGACATACAAACTCTCACGCTCCACGTCAACAGCGAGCAAATTGCCGTTGCGGTCTCGGATGGCACCGCGATTCGCGGCCACCGTAATAGTTTGATCAATCTCTTGACTGGCACGTTTGGCGTAGCCTGCACGATCGAGCAACTGCACGTCAGCGACTTGCACAGTAATCCGAGCCAACATGACAATGGCGATAATAAATGCCGCACCGAGCCGCCATGGATGCAACACAATGGAACGTGGTGCGTCGCTACCGCGTGGCGTACGCGGCGGTGTAGGGCTGACATCATGGGGGTGCATCATGGCGTAACCATGCTTTCCACACGCAGTACACCCTGCTCATGCTTCAAAATCATGTACTGCATAGGGACGTTCTGATTGGGCACCATGTTGGTGTCCTTGGCGTATTGTTCGATCCGCAACATTGATTGTGCATCAGCAATTTGCAACATCATGGCTTTTTGGTCACGTTCGAGTTGCGTGCGCTCAGCCATCAACATGTCGATTTCATGCCCCGTCTGCGCCACACGCACCGTCTGTGCCACAGTTGCAATACCCATGAGTGCTAATAGTAACGCAAGTGCAATATATGTACGACTGCCGTCCAATTGGACGTAGCGCCCCAACTCCAAACGACGCAGACGCGCTTGCTGGAGTGGAAATAACTGTCGTAATGGGATTGCCATACGTTACCTCGTAATTCATTGTTGTGTAGTACGATTATTTGTAGTATATCACACCGCTGGCACACTGATACGCTCAATCACACGCAACTTTGCACTACGACTACGTGGATTCACCTGTTGCTCATGCGCATCAGCTTCGTGCGGTTTGGGTGTCAGTACACGGAATGTAGTGCGATCATCCTGCAACATGGCGTGGCGAAAAGCCACTTTGACGATACGGTCTTCGAGGGAATGGAAACTGATAATCGCCAAGCGCCCCCCTACTGCCAATAACGCCAGCGCTTGGGGAATGACTGCTTCGAGCACGCGCAATTCTTGGTTGACTGCAATACGCAATGCTTGAAAGGTCCGTGTCGCCGGGTGAATTCTGCCGTGACGTCCCCCAAGGGCTCGAGTCACCACCTGCGCCAATTGACTGGTACTGGTCAACGTCGTGCGCTTGCGTGCATCGACGATGAATCGTGCAATACGGCGTGACGCATGCTCCTCACCATAGGTATAAATCACATCCGCCAACGCACGCTCATCAAGCGTATTGACCAACGTAGCCGCAGTAATATCGCCATCTGGGTCAAGCCGCATATCGAGTGGTGCATCATGCTGAAACGAAAACCCACGTGCCGGCGTGTCGAGCTGATACGAAGAGACACCCAAGTCGAGTACAATCCCGTCGACCCATTCCCACCCCAACTGAGCGGCATAGGTGGCCATGAACTCATAATTGCCCCGCACGAGATGCACCCGTGTACCAAATGCGCTGAGTCGGTCGTGGGCGGTGGCCAACGCCACAGGGTCCAGATCGATGCCAAGGAGCTCGCTGTGTGGCGCACTCGCAGCCAGTATGGCGGCTGCGTGCCCTGCCCCACCCAACGTGCCATCAATGTAACGACGCTGTGCAGTTGCGGTCATGGTTGCCACGATGTGCGTAGGCAACACCGATATGTGCCGGAAATCAGTGGTCATGATTAATACTTCAAACTTGTCAGCTGTGCTACCAGTTGATCGGTCTCTTCGTCCATGGCGGCCACCGTTTCGCGCCAGCGTTCTGGTGACCAAATTTCGAAGTATTTGTTGACCCCGACTACCACTACCTCGTCACCCGTGATACTCGCATAATCACGCAACGTCGTTGGCAACAAAATCCGCCCCTGTTTGTCGAGGGTGTACTCGGATGCTGCCGAAAAAAGCAACCGCTGCAGATTCCGCGTGTGGATTTCACCGGGTGGGAGGTCACTCACCTGGTCGGCCAATTTCTGCCACATCGGCATCGCCATGCCCATCACACAGTGGTCGTACCCACGCGTAATCACCACGCCTTCGCTGAGTAGTGTGCGGAAGCGTGACGGTATCGCAAGGCGACTCTTGGTGTCGAGCGTGTGTGCGTACTCGCCGAGAAACATACATTGACTCCAGAATGTGGAAATTTCTGTGAAATGAGGAAGTTATCCCCACTTTCCCCCACTTATCCCCACTGCACGGATTATACTACGGTATGTACGAAATTTGCAAGTCTTTTTTTCATAGAAAATAAATACACAAATAATGATGCTGTCATAAAAATCACACGTGCATGCCGACCACGCATGACAAAGCGCACCCGCACCGCAAGGGCAACGGGTGAATATGGCATACTCTTTCCCCACACAGCCCCACTTTTGCACGAAAGTACGGTATGCTTAGGCACAGAGATATCAAAGGAGGCAGGTATGAGTGGACTTACCCATCTCGATGCATACGGTCATGCCCACATGGTTGATGTGGGTGGCAAACCCGAACAAAAACGCACCGCAATTGCACGTGGACATGTCACCATGACTAGTACCACGCGTGATTTAATTGTGGCAGGTGGATTACCCAAAGGAGATGTGCTTGCAGTGGCACGTGTGGCGGCAATCATGGCAGCCAAAAAGACCGCAGACCTGATCCCACTCTGCCATCCATTGGCGTTGAATTCGGTCGACGTACAACTCGTCGCCGATGAAACAGGCATCGATATCACGGTCACGGTTACAACCACCGGCCGCACGGGTGTCGAAATGGAAGCACTCACAGCAGTGAGTGTGGCCGGATTGACAATCTACGACATGTGTAAAGCAGTCGAACGCACCATGCAAATCAACGATATCCGCCTGATTCACAAAGAAAAACTGCCGACATCGTAACCCCTACCAAGATGGCACTGCACACTGCAAACTCGTGTTTTTGCCCCACGCTACCACAGTGCCGTCTGCACGTAGTGCGAGCGTGTGCTGCCCTCCTGCGACAATTGCAACTACCGCCGTGGCCTCGGGGGGGATGTTGAGTTGACTAGACGCATTGCTGCCCCAGACAATCACGCTACCATCGGCTTTCAGGGCAACAGAGTGTGTATCTCCTGCAGCAATTGCGACCACGTTGCTCACTGATGCCGGTATGACGCTCAGTCCTCCACTACTTCTTCCCCATGTGACAACAGTTCCACTTTGTGTCAGGGCTAACGTGTGATTGGCACCTGCAGCAATTGCAATCACGTTGGAGAGTCCAGTGGGCACGCTAGTCTGATTAAACAACTCTCCATCTCCCCATGCGCGGACCGTGCCATCACGGAGCAGCGCAACAGAATGAGCAACACCAGCAGAGATTGATGTAACTGCCCCAAGATCACTTGGAATCGAGATCTGGCCATAATCATTTGCCCCCCACCCATGTACTGCACCGTTGCGATCGACTGCAAGCGTAAAGTCGGAACCTGTGTCGATTTCAGTAATTGGCGGTAAATTGCTTGGAATATCGAGTTGACCACTCAGGTTTTCGCCCCACCCAATAACTGTGCCGTCATTAAGCAAGGCGAGTGCGTGGTTATTGGCGGCTGTAATCGCTACGACCGCACGTGCTGGCTGTTGTGTGGCAGGTGCCTGACCATATAGATTATTCCCCCAGCCGTAGATGAGTCCATTGTGTATCGCCAGGGAATGATTGGCACCTGCAGCCAAACGCACCGAGCGAATCGTAGGTGTCGGGGTGTGCGTCGCCGTTGCACTCGCTGTCGGCGTAGGTGTCGGGGTGTGCGTCGCCGTTGCACTCGCTGTTGGCGTGGGTGTTGGGGTGTGCGTCGCCGTTGCACTCGCTGTTGGCGTGGGTGTTGGGGTGTGCGTCGCCGTTGCACTCGCTG
>JACCDP010560361.1_pt1 | contig 24347 bp, 20 predicted proteins | sample 7445841 | NCBI WGS metagenome assembly JACCDP01 (sample SAMN15323441, study PRJNA562643) | freshwater metagenome | isolation source: river surface water | place: USA:Blue River Watershed | collected 2017-08-17
AGCAATATTTCCTATATGTAATATACGAGGCGATCGCCCATGTTTTTGACGAAATTCATCGAGCCATTTTACTAAATCGTGAGGTAGAGATTGAGATAAAATTAATTTATTCATTGCTATTGTTTTCCTGATAAACTAGCTTTAATAATATTAACAACTTTCAATTGATCAGTGACGGTCATACTTGGAAAAATAGGCAAGGTGATAGATGTATCTTCTGCCTGTGCTGCATGAGGATAATTATTAGGATTAATCGCATATTTTTTTTGATAATAACCTAAACGATGTACAGCGTGGGTTCCAGGACGGGTTTCTATTGATTCTTGAGCTAAATGTTCCATGATTAAATTACGTTGTTCCTTACCTCCTTCTAAGACACGAATTACATAGGATTGATAAGTATGATTACATAATGAGGTAATTTGAGGAATCATCAAATCATTTATATCTTGAAGATATTTATTATACTGATTAGCACAGTTAGTTCTTTCTGCTAGTAGTTGATCTAATTTATACAGTTGAGCAATACCGATCGCTGCTTGAATATCATTAAAACGTAAGTTAAACCCTAAGTGATCAAAACGTCCCATATAGTAAGGTTTTGTGTTATCTATTTCAGGATTAGGAGTTGCTCCATGATTTTTCAAAATTTTCAGTCGTTGTGCTAATTCTGGATTATTGGTTGTCAGCATTCCCCCTTCACCTGTTGTAATGACTTTACGAGGATGAAAAGAAAAACAACCTATATCACCTAAACCACCAACAGGTTGACTATCATAACTTGTACCTACAGCGCAAGCAGCATCTTCAATCACCGCAAGATTGTGCTGACGAGCGATCGCCAGAATCTCGTTCATTTTCGCAGACAAACCAAATAAATGAACTACTACGACAGCCTTAGTTTTTGGTGTAATTGCTGCTTCTAATGCTTTTGGGTCAATATTAAAAGTGGATAGTTCAATATCAGCAAAAACTACCTTCGCTCCTACATACTCAGCAGAATGAGCCGAAGTTACCCACGTAAAAGCAGGTACAATCACTTCATCACCAGGCTGAATATTAAGAGCAACCATAGCTAGATGAAGTGCTGCGGTACATGAAGTTGTTGCTAAAGCATAATTAACTTGATGACGTTGAGCAAATAAAGATTCAAATTGCTGGGTTAAAGGTCCTTGTGTTACCCAACCTGACTCTAAACACTGTTGAACTAATTTTAATTCTTCTTGATTAAAAGAAGGTGATGTAATTTTCATGTTGTGGTTGATGAAATTGACCAGACAGCAGAGCCTTCGTTTACCGAAATTTGATCATACCATACAGGATATGTTATTTTTACAAATCCATTGCTTTCACTTGCACCTGTAAATAACTGGGGATATTGACCATAGAGTGATAATTCTAACATATTACTTATGTCGGTAGCTACTCCATTGCCAATTACTATTTTTAATCCACAATCATAGGCATACTGTGCCATTTTTTGTAACTCAATTACACCGCCTTGTTTGATTAATTTTAATTTAATCCATTGACAACCTATTTCTACTGCTCTAGTAATATCTTTTTGTTGATAAATACTCTCATCAAGCATTAATGGAATAGAAGTTTTTTGTGTTAATTGTGCCATTTCTTGCCATGCTTGAGCAGGTAAGGGTTGTTCCACTAATTCCGTTGCATCCAATAAGTATTTTTCTAATGTTTTCAGAAAAGTTTCTGCTTCTTGTAAAGAATATGCTTGATTAGCATCAAAACGATATTTAATTTGCTTAGAATTAATGTTTTTTAATTTAGGTAAAATAGCTAAATCTTTTTCTAGATTACGTCCAATTTTAATTTTAATAGTTCTATAGCCACAATTAAGAGCATTTTCTATTGTTTGAATAATTTCTGAATTGTCTGAAGATGTGGGATAAACAATTGGAATTTGATATTTTCTCAAAGATTTAACATAGGGTTGATCAATTGCTGATAAAATCAAAGAAACTGCACAAGGATAGTTAGTAATTTCCCCGGCAATCTGATTTCTAATTTCATCAAGTGATCGTTTTAATAAATTAGGTATCCAAGATCGAACTTGCAATAAAATATCCTCTGTTGATTCCCATGTATAACCCGGAAGTGCAATAACTTCTCCAATTCTTTTTTCTCCATTATCAAGATTTAAATGAAGTAAAACAGCATCAAAATACTTTAAGCTAGTAAAGGAGAGATTATAATTATTTTTCAGAGGTAGTTTTTTGTTTTCTAAAACAGCATCTATGATCATCATTATTATTAATCGGCTATGTTGGTTTTAAGTCAAGAGATAATTTTATTATTGCTTTCAATAACTAAACGGTTTTTAGCATCACTAGCTAAACGAGAATAACGCTCTTGAATCATCAAAGATCGAGATTTTAACTTTTCATCTTCTTTATCTTTAGCTGCACTGAGAATATAACCGACAGGATTATATTTGGAAATAGATAAATCTTGGGCATTTACAAATGATAATAAGCGTCCAATAGTTAACTGTTTAGCTCTTAAAATAAAACGAGAAAACTGCTCTTGAATTTGGGAATGATTTAGTGGTTTTTTGTCATACAAATAAAGATTCATTAATTCTGTCAACACTGTATGATGACGCAATAGTGAAGTCATCATTCTAATAGACATATTATCTCCTACGCCGATATCTTCTATAACTAAGGGAGCAGTTAATGTATCACCAAATACATAATCACCTCGTCTAAGATAACGAGTTCTTTCAATGAACTGTTGATAATTAGACATTAATCCCGCACGATTTTGAGGACTATAAACAACTGGTATAATAGCATCATAATTTAGTAAGTCTTGATGAATGTTTCCGAGTTCATCTCGATAACTTGGTTTAATAATACAGCGATACTTTTCATCCAGATAAATCTCAGTAGGACAAATATCACAGGCTAAACATCTACTAATTTCTTTATTGGTAATATCAATAATAGTAGTTTCAATTTCTGATGCAAACTCCTTTGTTAATTGCTGGACATAAGATAAAGCTTGTTGTGCTTGATCTTGTAAAATCCAAAACATAATTCGCACTTTACCAGATAACACCGTTTCTTGACCTAATTTTATTAAAGAGGTAACATGAGCAACACGTCGTCCTGTTCCCATTGCAGTCCATAGGCCATAATTATCCTGAGTCATTGTTCCTACATCTCCAGCATGACCTGTTCCTCCGTATTGAGAAGTTGTATCAGAGTCATTTCCAACCCCAAGCAAACCCATATTAATTAAATCAAGTAGTTGGTAAATCAGAGTTGTTTCTTGACCACCATTGCGTTTTGCGCCTACAGCTATGCCACCATAAACTTTATTGGTTAAATTTATTTTTAGTTCAGCATCATTGTTAATAAAATCAATGAGCGTTTGTACTAAGGAACTGCGATCGCCAAAATAAACAGGTGTAGAAATTAAAATTCCATCAGCTTCTTGTAAATAGGTTTTAAGTTGTTCTAAATGACGACTTTTTTGAGAAGCTGGAAAATATTCACTTAACGAAAGGTGTTGAATATCACATCCTTGTTTTGATGCTGACCATAAAGCTGAAGCTAAAGCCACCTCTGAATTACTTAAACCGCAATTTCCCTTCAGTTTTTGTAAATTTTTGGAGATTTCTAGAAAATTTAAACCTTCTGCACGACCAGAATTAATAAAATTGTCCAAGTGAATTTGAGCTTGCTGTTGAAGATATTCTTTTAATTGTTCTTCACTGGCACAATTTAATAATTCATCAATTAAATTTTGATTACCTATACCCCAACGAGCATTTCTTAAACTTGCTGCAATACCAAGAATTTTCGGTTTCATAATATTTAATGATCAAAACAGGATTTTTCAATAACTAATTGCTGATAACAGCTTGTCACAGAGATCATACCATAATTATCAAATTCTGGGGTGATGATTTCTTGATTTAACAGTTTTAAGGTTAACTCAAAAAAATCAACCCCTGCTGGACGAACTACTAAGGCAGAAGAATTAGAAAACCGCGGATTAATTTCTGTCACCTTAAATTCCCCATTATTAAATAAAAACAACTGAATATTAGTTGCACCATAAAAATCTATATGAGAAACTAGTTTTTCTACACAATCATGAATTTTTTGATCACAAGGAATTGTTCTACCTCTAATAATACCTCCTCCATCACCTGCTTTTAAACGCTGAAGGGTAACTAACCTTTTAAGTTGTCCACTTTGGACAAAAAAATCAACATTAATTTCTTGTCCACTAAAAAGAGGTTCTTGTAATAAATAATCTTTTTCCTGTCCTTGTAATTTACGCAAATAATAATTAAGTTCTTCTTGAGCTTTGAGTAAACTGAAAAAGTAACGCTCAGAATTTTTCATTCCAGCATAACGAGGTTTTAGATAAATAGGAAAATTTAATTCATGAATATTATTCTTAACATCTTCTAAGATAATTGTTTGTGGTGTAGGAATATTTAATTCTTGAAAAAGGAGAAACGTTTTCCATTTATCCATTGCTAATTCAAGAGTTGCAGAAGGAACAGCTAAAACATTAACACCTAACTGAGAAAAACGTGATATTTCGGCAGCAAATCTAACTAAATCTAAATCAGCTAACGGAATTAAAAGATTAATTTGTTCCTGTTGACAAATTTTTTCTAAAACTTCTAAATATTGAGGATCATTAGAACGAGGAACTTGATAACAGCAATCAGCAGAATAAGCACCAGGGGCTAGTTCATCAATTTCCGTCGTAATCACTCTTTCTACCTTTTCTTGGTCTCGAAAAGCATTAATTAAAAGAGAACGATTTCCAGCAGTGGGAATTAAAATTCGCATAGGTTAATCCGTAATCACATTTAATAACAATTAAACTCGACAAGATTTATGATAATCCAACTCCTCTTGACTTAAAGAGTCATAGAGAGGGTTTTTCAAATCAGGAGGTAAAGCAATTTGATCAGCCGTTAAACGTAATAAAGCTAACATTAAAGGTACTGTTTTTTGTTCACCATGATTACGAACTAACCATTGTCTTACTGCTTGACCTTGATTATGTCTTAATTCTAAGTCATCTATTAATTCTAACAAAGATTGATAAATATCTTCCAAGTTATGAGCATTAATCATAGGAGCAACATCACCTAAATAAAGAGGATCATATTGTTCTCTTCTTAGTTTAATAAGAACTGGTTTACCAATAGCTGCTGCTTCTAAAGCTGTTGCACCATAATAACCATAAACAAATTGGTCTAAAACTATATCACAAGAGCGATAATAATCAATTAAACGCTTTTTACCAACAGGTTCAAGACAAATAAATTGTTGTTTTTGTTGACAATTATCCATTTGCTCTTGAAATTCTTTAACACTATTTCCCCACATTAAAAAAATAAATTTTACTTGTGGACGTTCTTGAGCAACTTTTATTAACATTTGTAAAAAGTTTTCATCTTGTCCTTTAACTTTACTATCTAATCTTGAAGTCATTAAAACATATATACCATCTCCGTAAATTTGATTCCATTGTTCACGAATTTTTCCCTCTCCAGGACAATAATCATGATCATCCATTGGATAAGGTAAATAAACTCCATTCGTTAAGCCTAGTCTTCGACAATGACCGATAGCGTGAGGATTACTAATAGTTAAAAATCGAGCAGCATTAACTCCTAAAAGCATTAATTTTCCTAAATCATCATTCCTACCACAGTCAAATTGTAAATCTCCACCAACAGAAAAAAAGCAATAAGGTTTTCCGCTTGCATAAGCTGCTAAAGGACTACTGGCAGCATAAATAACCTCAAATTGAGTCAAAGATTTGGCCCATTGATAATAAGGATAAAAACCTTGATATCCTAAAAGAATTTCATGGCGTAATTGAGGTGATTTCGCCATTAAATTAAGCAAGGGAAAAAAATCTCCATTACAAAATTTTTGATAAGCAGAATATAAATCACTTCCATTCATTAAAATTCGATTGCAAGGAATTTGTAATTTAATATTTGGATAACAGGTTAAAAATTTCTCTCCATTTAAAAGATCAGAAAATTCACCATCAAATTCTTCCCATTCAGGACAATTTAATGCTGAATTATCCATAATATTAGGAAATAAAGTTGCGTGTGAGCCATATTTTTGAGCTAATTTTCCCCACTTATACATATTTTGTGCCATATTCACAACAAAAGCACATTCAAGAGGATGAGAATTTTTTTGATAATAGTCTAAGGCGAAATCCCAAACTAGATTAGAATATTCTCGAAAACGTCGAATATTATTTGGTATTAAATAGGGATGTTCCCAAGGATGATGATCAATATTATTCGGATAGCTAAATTGAATATCCTTAGAAAAACTGGCTATTTTGAATTTGTTAATTTCTAATTCTGTCTTTTGTAATTGTAATTGTTGTTCTTTTTGGGATAATTGTTGTTCTTTTTGGGATAATTGTTGTTCTTGCTGGGATAATTGTTGTTCTTTCTCTTTTATCTGTTTAATAAAAGGTAATTGAAAAACTATCTTTTTGATTATTTCTTTCATAATTAATATTTAATTAGTTGATAGGGTAAGCTCTCCAGTAAATTCTGGAATTGCTTGATACTTCCAGCCTTTATTCGTAGGAAATCTAATTACTAAACCTCTAACAGTTTCTGGACAAGTTAATGTCCATTGATTATTGACTTTTTTTAGCTCAATTTTATCCTTAATTTCTAACCAATTAAGATAGGATTCCAATCCTAATGATATCCATCCAGGGCGACGGCTAATTTTTAATACTTCTTGATGAAGCTGATAAGTGTCGCTAATATTTTGAGGATGAAAATTAAATACTAATACACCCGGATGATTATTTTCAATTTGTTTAGTTAGCTGACGAATTTTTTTAATAGCTTCTTTTTGAGTCATTTTTAAAGCATAAATCATCCCATCACCAAAAGCAGTTAATAGGCTATAATGATTTGACCAAGTACCATCTAATCGTCTTACTTGCATAGGTAAAAAAGAACCATTTAAAGCTGTTCCATCAGCTAAACTATAATTAACATCTAAACTTAATTCATTATTTTCCCATGCGTTTAAATGTCCTAAGTATCCCTGACTCAGATAACCATGATTGCGTACAGTACGAATAGGTTTTCCTGATATTTGTCGAATATAAGAACTTTGTTCATTGCAAAGACTATCATATTCATTAGGTCTTTCTAAGGCATCAGGATGCAATCCCAGTTCAACGTTAGCAGGTAGTTTAGCTAAAGTTTCAGAAGTATGACGAGTTTGAGGAACTAATAAATAAGTAATAGGAAAATTTCCAATAGCTGTTAACTGTTCTGCATATTTTTCCAAATAAGCTTGATCATCATCACCTGTTAAAATAACTGCTCCTTTCGCTCCATTAGGAAGCGGTTCAATGAGAGGAGTTCCTGTCATTTTTGCCAAAGTTTCTGCTAATAAAAAGCCTAAATTGTCTGCCCATGGTTGAGTTTTATATTGAGGATGAATTTGATCTTCAAATAAGTAATTAGCTCTCTCGTGTCCAAATCCAAAAGCTCCTTTATTTTGTATTTTTTCTACTTGAGATGGATCTCCTTGTCTATGACGAATAATCTCTTCAACTACATCTAAACCAATTAATAATATTTTCTCTTGATCGCTCTGATACCAACCAATTACAGTATCTCCTAATTTATCAACTAAAATTGGTTTAATTTTCCCACCAGAGAAACTAATATGAGTTAATAAAGATTGATAAATAGGTTCAATTAATTTGAAAAAACTTTTATTAGCTTTTGCTTTATAAAACAAGGTATTTTCTTGGTTGTTTTTTTTAGAAACACCGTCTGGAAGATTTGTATTTTCAGATATAAAAATAACGGAAATCTCGTGCTTAGGATAATGAATCAACCCATAAAATTTCAAAATAATATCTAAATCTTGTTGAACATCTGATTGTTTATTTTCTTGTATAGAAGCAGAAGCAATATTTATGTTTTGACGATTATTACTTTTACACAAGAATTCTAATTCCTGCCAACTTATTGGTAGATATTTTTCTGGATTAATAAAATAGCTTCCTTGTATAACAGTCGTATTTTTACCGCCAAATTTCCTTTTAAATCGAGATATTGTTCCTATGGGAGAATCTTTGGGTAATTCAGGAAAATAAGGTCCAAGACGATAATTGAAATATCCATTAGTTTTTGCCCAACTAATAACTGACCAGTGCATAAAATCATTAACTCTTAGAGACAAATATTCAGGATCAGAAACACCAGCCATAAAACTAATTGCTCCCTTATCTATTAAGAGCCATAAAGCACCTATCTTTTTAGATTCTTTGTTTGCAAATAAAATTTTGCATTTTCCTTGCAAATTAAAACGATGATAAATATTTTGATAATATGCAAGTGAAGGTAAATTTTCCCCAGTTCTTTGAACAGAAATTTCTGCTAATTTATAATAATCAATGACATCTTCTTGTGTTTTATTCAATGAAAAAGTAAGATTATTTTTAATAGCTTTTTTAACTGCTCTTTGGCAAGATTCTTCAAGATTTTTAAACAAAGTTTGTTCATCTATATTAGATATTTCAATGATCTGATCCGCACAACAAGTAGCCATTCCCGGTACAGGGATAAATCCAGTTGTATTAAAATGTAGTCCCAAATTATAACCATAATCTATTACCCAAAATGGTATTTCCTCTCGTTGAACGGATAGATTTTTAGGTGCCAGGTTTTGACTATTTAATTGAATACGATCAACCTCAATTTTATCTGCTAATTCATGAATATACTTCATTGCTAATTTAGATATTGCTTTAATTTGTGAATTTGATAAATTACTCAAACAAGCTAATCCTGTATGTCTATGTATACCACTATGAAGTAATCGTTCACTCCAAGAACCTAAACCGATAGTATTGAAATATAAAGGTTGAATACCAATTATTTCATTGTTATCTGACAAAACAGCAAATGAATGATTTGCTTCAGCAAAATTACCGGATTCAATTTCTATCCATTCATAAGTATGAAATAGCCATGCCTCATCAGAGCGTTGACAAAGCTGATTCCATTTCTGAGTTTCTATATCACAAAAACTAATAATTTTCATGGGCTATTATTACAGATTAGCTTTAGAGTAAACTACATTAAATCTACAACTATAATAGGGATCAGATTTATTTATATTTAAAATTTGTGTTTCAACTCCTAATACTTTTCCCAACTGCTTAAAATCTGATTTTAAAAAACTATAACAAGTAATTTGAGGAGTAACTTTTTTAACTATTTGGTAATATTTAGTTTTTACCCAGAAAATCAAATTCAACTGATGGGACTTAGTAGGAATAGGAGTGACTTGATTTTGAAATTTTTGATTTAATTGACTGATTATTGTCTGAGTTTCCTGTTGTTTTTCCTGATCTGGAATTGCTCCAATAAGAATTTTTCCATTTGGTTTAAGAACACGCAACATTTCTCTAATAATCTCAGAACTATAGTCTAAATTTGGAAAGTTTGTAAATACATTGTAACTAATTATTCTATCAAAATAATTATCAGGGAAATTCATCATTGATGCATCTTGACATTGAAACTTAGCTTGATTTAATTGCAGACGATTAGCCACATTTATGGCTTCTTTTGCAATATCAATTCCTATATACTGTCCAACTTCATTTTCTAATCCTACTGCCATAAATCCCGCTGCACAACCAACTTCAAGTAAAGATAAATTCTTAGATAAACCAAGTTGAGTAACAAGACTTTCGATCATTTCTTCATAAAGATTTTGATCTTTCCAAATCCGAAAATCTCGACCGCTAATATAACAAATGTCATACCAATCAGGGAGTCCCTTGATAGTAGATGCTCTTTCGGCAAAAAATAAACTTGCTGCTTTTTTGAAATTCCGATAATTGTTCATTCTTTTACTGTATTCGTTTCAAATGGATAATAGCTTTTTTCTTTGGGGATTATATGAGGTTCATATACATAGGTATATCCTCCTGTTTTTTGACGTTTAACGGAAAACTGGATAATTTTATCAACATAATACAATATGTCTTCTTTGGTGCGTATTGGACTATACTTATTGAGGGAGCAACTTAGATAATAATCATCTTGTCCTAAATTTAATTCTGGAATAATTAATTCGATTTCTCCATTTCCCGACAGGGACATCCCTTGATTTAAAAAGAATCCATCTTCCCAAGAAGCATATCCAGTTATAGCATTGGTAGTATTATTGTCAATTCTTAATGCAATCCAAATTTTATTTTCGTCCGTATATCCTTGCCACTCAATAATAATTTTTAATCTTTCTCCCGTTTGAAAAACATATTTTTCTTGTCCTTCAATATTATATAGGCTAACTTTATTAATTCTCAAAGAACTATTATTTAATATATACCGACCTGTTTTTAAAACTTCTAGATCAGATAATCTATTTTTATTAGTTTTGGTATTGTTCTCTTCAGTTAATTTCCAAATACTATATTCATAAGCCTTACAGATATTTTTTGCTGAACCAATAGACTGAATAATTCCATGTTCAATCCAAATAGCTCGATGGCACAATTCTTCTACTAATCCCGATGAGTGACTCACAAAAAATACTGTCGTTCCACTTTGGCAAATTTCCTTGATACGTTTCATACATTTTCTGATAAAATAAGCATCTCCAGCTGCTAAAGCTTCATCCACAATAAAAATATCAGGATCAATACTAATTGCTGTGGAAAAGGTTAATCTAGACTGCATACCACTAGAATAAGTTTTAAAAGGTTGGTCAATAACATGATGAAGTTCACTAAAATCAATCACATAATCTAATTTTTCCTCAATTTGTTTATTAGCAAGTCCTAGACACATCAATCCCATACGAATATTTTCTCTTCCTGTATATTCCGGTTGAAATCCGGTTCCTAGTTCTAGGATTGCAGAAATCTTTCCATAAATTTCTACTTCTCCAAAAGTTTTATTTAATGTTCCAGCTAAAATTTTCAATAAGGTGCTTTTACCTGCTCCATTTGGTCCAATTACACCAACAACTTCACCTTTTTGGACTTCAAAGGAAATATCTTTCAATGCCCATAACTCATTATGTCGATTTTTACCGGTCATTAATTCCCAAAAAATATCTGAAGGTTTATTGTAAATTTTATACCTTTTGGAAACTTTATTTACTTTGATAGCAATATCTTTATTTTCTTGACTCATAAAACATTACCAAACATAATTTTCAACTTGCCAAAAACCATATACCCTACAGTCAAAATAATATGACTAACAATGATTATAAACAACCATGATACAGGATGTTTAAAACTACCAAAATAAATTAAGTCTTGATAACACCAGATTAAATAACTGAAAGGATTAAGATAAAGTAAAAATCTAAATAATTGTGGAACTTGATCGGGAAGATAAAAAACTGGTAATAAATAAACTCCTATTACTGTTATAACTTGAATAATGTCTTTAACATCTTTTAGATAAACTCCAATAGAAGATAAAATATAAGCAATTCCGAGTAAAATAATACTTTGTAGTAAAATCAAAATAGGCAAAATCAGATAAGTTAAAGGTAGTGAATGATGACTGAATATAACATAAGTAACTAATATCACTAAAAATATTGATTGTGTAACTAAAGAAGCTATTACAGTTTTAATTGGCAAAATTTCAATGGGAAAAACAACTTGTTTAACTAAATTAGCATTGCTAGTAATTACTGTACTTGCTTTACTCATTACTTCTTGACAAGTTAGCCAAGGTATTAAACCTGATAATAAATACGTTGTATAATCAAGGGGCATTTCTCTTGTTCCACCTATTTTAATCTTAAAGACAAAAACAAATATGAAAATATAAATAGACATTAATGTGAGAGGATGAAGAATTGCCCAGATAGTCCCTAAAACTTGACCTGTATAACGGTCAGTAATTTCTCGTTTTGCCATTTCCCAGGTCAAGTGTCTATGTTTAGTTAACAAGTAGACAATTTCATAAAATGCTTGGGTGTGATTTTTAATTAAAGAGGGAATCATTTTACTTTTATAAAAATTGATTAAACCATTCGTCTAAGTTCAATAATGACCAAATCAATAAACGTCGGTTTTGTTGACCAGTTAAGTGTTGGTTTACTAAACTATCAAGATAATTACTATCTAAAAATTGGTAGAGTTTTGCATTTTTATTTTTCAATTTCTGTTTAACATAATCAATACTTTCTCCTTTAAACCAACTAGCATCTGGGGCAGAGAATCCTTGTTTTTCCCGATCTGTAACACAGAAAGGAATATATTTGGACATGACTTGACGCAAAATCAACTTACCGTCTTTTGTTTTTTGGAAATATTTAGCGGTTTTATTACCTGGATCATTCTCATTTAGTTTGACAACTTCGGTTAAATTACCTAATTTTAAACTCACGGGAATTTGCATAGCAAAGTCAACTAAATCATTATCTAAAAAAGGAACTCTGGTTTCTAAGGAGTGAGCCATACTTAGCTTGTCCTCAACGACCAAAAGACCGTGCATAAAAGTTTTTGCTTCAAGGTATAAAGAACTGTTAACATAATCTTCTGGTTTTGTCAAGTCATGGGGAGGATCTTTAAAAACATTTCTGAATAATTCTCTAGTGTCAATGTGTTGAATTTCTGACCAAATAGGGGCAAAAACAGCTTTAATTTCGTTGGGAGTTAATAAACGTTGCCAAAACCCATAATATTGATCTACATAATGCTCAAAATTATCATTCACCACTGCTCGATAATATCGCCAAGGATAGCCTCCAAAAAATTCATCTCCGCCTGTACCTGCCAACACGACTTTAACGAATTTACTCGCTAACTGAGAAGCATAAAAATTAGGGTAACTTTGTCCTACTCTTGGTTCTTCTAAATGGTACGCTAAACGAGGTATGATTCTTTCCATATCTCCCGCTTTTAAAACCATTTCATAATGTTCGGTTTTGAAAAGATAGGACATATATTCAGCCGATTCTCTTTCATCATAACTGACTTCAATTCCTGATGCTGAATTGAGGTCAAAACCACAGGTAAATGATTTTAAATAAGGTAATTGTTGAGCAGCGATCGCTGTTATTGATCCACTATCCATTCCTCCACTTAAATATGCTCCTAATTCCACATCGCTGATCAGTTGACGACTAACTGCTTGTAGAAAAAGTCTATCTAATTCTTCTACATATTCTTGTTTATCTTTCACTTTCACTGGTTCAGCAAAATGATAATCCCAATATTGTTTTTGAATTAGTTTTTTATCTTTTAAAGATAGGCGTAAATAATTACCTGATGGTAAAAGCTGAATATTTTTGAATAAAGTTTTATCAGTAAAAAAGTTTTGAAAAGTAAAATATTCTAGCAACCCTTCTAAATCAATTTCTGTCTGATAACTAGGGTTAGCTAAAATAGCTTTAACTTCTGAACCAAATAAAAATTTATATCCAGTTAATGTATAATACAGAGGTTTAATACCATAGCGATCTCTTGCTAAAAATAACTCTTGTTTATTCTGATCCCAAATAGCAAACGCGAACATTCCGTTCAAGCGATTTAGACATTTTTCACCCCATTGGGCATAAGCATACAGTAAAACTTCCGTATCAGTGCGAGAGTGAAATTGATAACCATTAGCTTCTAATTCAATGCGTAATTCATTGTAATTATAAATTTCGCCATTAAAAGTTAAAATAAACCGCCCATCTTTGGTGATCATCGGTTGATGACCAGCAGGGGATAGGTCAATAATAGCTAAACGACGATGACCTAACCCAAGATAATGATCAATGAATATACCTTCTCCATCAGGACCTCTATGAGCGATCGCATCAGTCATTTTTTTCAGAATGACTGGGGAGACAGGTTCTCTATTAAGATTGAGAACTCCTGTAATTCCACACATTTAATCTGTTAATCCTACAGCTTGACGACGACTGGCTACTTCTTCTTTATGACTATTACGCCATTCAATCAGTTGTTTTAATCCCTCTTTTAAGTCAGTTTTTGCTGTAAAATCAAGGTCTTTTGTGGCTTTTCTAGGACAACCAACTCTGTTTTTAACAAAAGTTGTTCCACCTGGTTCATATTGAATTTTTAAGTCTGAACCAGTGACTTCTAAAATTAATTCAGCTAGTTCTTTGATTGTTGTTTTAATTCCTGTTCCCACATTATAAAAATTATCAGTTGCATCTGATTTCATTGCACAAACATTCGATTTAGCGCAATCTCCCACATAGATAAAATCATAGGCTTGTGAACCATCACCATAAACTACAGGAGCTAACCCTTTATCTAAACGATCAAGAATTTTCATAATTACTGCTATATATGTTCCTTGATAATCTTGTCTTGGACCATATACATTCATATATCTTAATCCCACATAATCAAAATGTTGTCCTGTTCCTTTATAACGATGATAAAGGGAACGACACATATGTTCTCCAGCTATTTTTGTTGCCCCATAAAACGTATTATTGTTATAAGGATGATCTTCTTTCATTGGCTCTTCAACTGCATCACCATAAACGGAAGCTGAAGAAGAATAAACAAGTTTTTTCACACCTTTATTAATACAGGCTTCTAAAACATTAAATGTTCCAGCAATATTAACTTCAAAAGCTGATCTGGGGTAATCATAACAATGTAATAGCCATAAAGCCGCAAAATGGAAAACCCCATCAACGTTTTCCATAGCTTGGGACAGGATATCTCTATGCAACAATTCACCGCCTAGAGGAAATATTTTAACGCGGGGATCTTTTAAAGCATTAACAAGATTCTCCTGTCTCCCTCGGCTAAAATTATCATAAATGAGAATTTCTGCTACGTCTTCTTTCAATAATTCATCAACTGTGTGAGAACCTATTAGCCCTGCTCCACCAATCACTAAAAAGCGTTTTCCTGCCAAATCCATATACTCAATCCTATTTGATAGTAAAATATCGGTAGCTTAAATTCTCAGTCTGTTGATTCTAACATATTTCAAATCAACCCTTCAAAGATTAGTACCAGCTTTGATAGTTACAACAACTTTTTCAATTGTTGTTTCCTCTAACTCTGCCCAAATTGGCAAACTCAGCACCTCACCAGCCAGCATATCACTCACTGGATTTTTAGGATACTTTCCCTTATAAACTGGTAATTGATCTTGGGGAATAGGATAGTAAACCATAGTGCTAACCCCCTGTCCTCCCAGATATTTCTCTACCTGCTCACGCTTACCATCTAAAATCCTAATTGTATATTGATGAAATACATGACCATCAGTAATTTCCGGAGTAACTACGCCTGTAACATCTGCTAATAGATGATTATAGGTTTTAGCGACTACACGCCTACCTTCATTCCATTTATCAATGTAGGGTAATTTAACCCGCAAAATTGCTGCTTGTAGAGTATCCAAACGAGAATTATAACCCAAAACCTCATTATGATATTTCTTTTTCGCTCCATGTACCCGCAACATTCTGGCAATTTCTGCTACTTGATCATCATCGGTAACAATTAAGCCACCATCACCATAAGCCCCTAAATTCTTAGAAGGAAAAAATGAGTACGCTCCTACATGACCAATCGTACCTGTATGTTTACCATTAATATGATCGGAATCATAGTATTTAGCACCAAAAGATTGAGCGCAGTCTTCAATTACTTTTAACCCATGCTCACCAGCAATTTCCGTAATTGCCCCCATTGCAGCCGGATTACCATAAAGGTGAACTGGCATAATGGCTTTAGTACGAGATGTGATTTGAGACTTAATTGCCTCTGGATTAATATTAAAAGTATGAGGATCTATATCGGCAAATATTGGCGTTGCACCTACATTACTAATTGATTCTGCGGTAGCAAAAAAGGAAAAGGGTGTAGTAATAACTTCATCCCCATTACCAATTCCCAAAGACCTTAACCCAATTACTAGAGCATCTGTACCAGAGTTGACAGCGATCGCGTGTTTAACTCCTAAATATGCAGATACTTCTTGTTCAAATAATTTCACATCTGGTCCCATAATAAACTGGCCAGACTCTAAAACGCGATCAATAGCTGCGTGAATTTCTTCCTTAATAGAGTTATATTGAGGTTTCAGATCAAGGACGGGAATTTTCATCAGGTTTATACAATCCTTCTAACTTCTGTTGCTGATACTTGTTGATACTTTGTTTGGGTTGAATCAGTAGCGTAGCCATCCGCATCAAAATCTAACATATCCCCATAGGCACTCATCCAACCAATAATTTTGGCAGGTACTCCAGCTACCATAGCATAGGCTGGTACATCTTTTGTTACCACTGCCCCCGCCGCGACAAAGGCATTTTCATATAAAGTCACACCACAAACAATAGTAGCATTAGCACCAATACTTGCACCTCTTTTTACCAAAGTTTTGTGATAATCATTACTGGTATTGCGTGGAAATTCACATCTTGGTGTTTTGACATTTGTAAACACCATACTAGGACCACAAAAAACATAGTCTTCTAAGACTACTCCCTCATACAAGGAAACATTATTTTGGATTTTACAAAAATTACCAATAACTACATTATTAGCAACTAAAACATTTTGCCCAAAAATGCAATTTTCCCCTATTTTGGCCTTGCTTAAAACATGACAAAAATGCCATATTTTCGTACCTTTACCAATCTCAGCACCTTCATCTACATAAGCCGATTCATGCACAAAATATTCAGTCAATTTACACCTCCTTGGGATCAATAATTTTGCCTTTAGATTGTAGCGATATTTGTGCCGCTTGTAAAACTGTTAAGACATTGATTCCATTGTCCACATCTGTTACAGGAGTTTGTCTAGTTTGAATACAATCTAAGAAATGCTGACATTCTAATTTAAGAGGTTCATTTTGCCCAACAGCGATGGGAGTATGAGATTTCTTCTCTAAAATAGGAATACCATTTGATACTGTAATTTGCTGATCGTATAGGACGAGTTTAGCATCCTTGGAAACATCATCAAATACTAAAGTACCGGCATCACCAACTACTACCAGACGATGTTCTTTAAAGGGATGAAGCCAACTTGCAAAAACATGAGCTTTCACATTTTGGCCAAACTCTAAATTAATCACGCAGAAATCTTCTACTTGAGTTACATTAGCACTACCAAACGCTTGCACTGTATGAGGAATTTCTCCCAAAAATCCTAAAATCGTACAAATATCATGGGGGATAAAACTCCATAACACATTTTCTTCCGTGCGAATTTTGCCAAAACTCAAGCGGTTAGAATAGATATATTGAATTTTGCCAATTTTACCATCAGTGACAATCTGGCGTAGTTTTACCAAAGCAGGATGATACTCTAAAAGATGTCCAACCATCAAAATCTGATTACTTTGATTAACAGCAAATTTAATATCAATTGCATCTTGTAGATTTAAAGCTAAAGGTTTCTCTACAAATACATCCTTTCCTGCTGTCAATGCTTGCATTACCAAATCAAAGTGAGTAATTGCAGGAGTAGCAATCACCACTCCTTGTATATCTGGATTTGCTAATACTTCAGCAAAATCTGTTACTCCTTTGACATTAAACTTTGTTGTTAATTCTGTTAAAGTTTGTTGATTAGCATCACAAATTAACCGTAATGCGCCAAGTTCAGAAAAATTACGAACTAAGTTTTTTCCCCAGTATCCTGTACCGATAACTGCTATATTTTGATGATTTTCAGACATTGCTAAACTTATATACCCCTGTATTTTGTAGATTTTCTTGAATTGAAGGAATTGAACATTAAGCAGTTACAGTATTTTTACTGACCAACCCTTTTCTTGCCAAAATATGTCTTGTATCCACAATTAAAGTAGCGTGATCTGTAACTAATTGATAATCTACATCATCGTGATCTGTCACAATAATAATTGCATCAGAACTTTCTACCAATTCTTTAGTTAATGATAGAGATTTCATATCAATTTCAGGATAATGACGATGATGTGAGCAGGTTGGTGCATTAGGATCATGATATTCCACAATTGCACCTTGACGTTTTAACAATTGGATAATCTTTAAGGCTGGACTTTCACGTTGATCATCTACATTTTTCTTATAAGCAACGCCTAAAAGCAATATACGTGAATTTTTCAAAGATTTTCCTTGGTTGTTAAGACTTTCTACCAGTCTACCTAATACATAATAAGGCATGGAATTGTTTACTTCCCCTGCCAATTCAATAAACTTCATGGACAAGTCATATTCTCGCGCTTTCCATGTCAAATAAAAGGGATCAATGGGAATACAATGTCCTCCCCAACCTGGTCCTGGATAAAATGCTTGAAACCCAAAAGGTTTAGTTTTTGCAGCTTCAATTACTTCCCAAACATCTATATCCATCCTTTGAAATAATATTTTTAGTTCATTCACTAAAGCAATATTAACTGCTCTATAAGTATTTTCTAAAATTTTAGTTGCTTCCGCTGTTCTAGTTGAAGAAACTGCTACTGTTTGGACAATAATTTGATTGTATAAATCTACGGCAACTTCAAGACAATTTGCAGTCATTCCGCCTACAACTTTAGGAATTGTCACAGTAGAATATTCAGAATTTGCAGGATCTTCTCTTTCTGGAGAATACGCTAGAAAAAACTCTTCTCCTACTATTAAACCTTTGCTGGTTAATATTGGTAGTATTACTTCATCTGTTGTACCAGGATAGGTGGTACTTTCTAATACAATTAATTGACCTTCTCTCAAACATTTAGCGATCGCTTGGGTGGTATCAATAACATAAGTTAAATCTGGTTCTCTATGCAAATTAAGAGGAGTAGGTACACACACAATTAATACATCAGCCTCATGCAACCTATTCATATCAGTAGTTGCACTAATTAACTTATTTCCTAATTTCTCAGAAGAAATATGACGAATATAAGACTGTCCTTGAATGATTTTTTCAACTTTGTACTTATCTACATCAAATCCAATCACAGAAAATCCTTTTTCAGCAAAAGCTGTTAAAAGTGGTAATCCAACATATCCAAGCCCAATAATCCCTACTTTTCCTTGTTGGTTAGCTATTTTTTCTTTTAGTTCTTTTAAATACATATTTGACATCCTTAATACCTAAAAAAGATTTATTTCCCAATACGACTACATAACATAACAGAAATTACGCAATTTACATAAGGTATTTGGCGAAGACCAAAAATACTCAGGAGCTATAAATTGTATAAGATTGTATAAATTGGTTTTGATACAACTGTTTTTTTAATCCCCTATCTACTATCATAAAGAAAAGTCCATCTAGGGAAGCAACCCAACAAATATCCATAATCCAAAGGTAAACTTATGATCTGGTAAACCATGTAAATTACTTAGTTTTACTTTCAGTACAATAGAAATATAGATGTTTAATACCATTTCTTTGTAAAGTTGCATATAATTTGACCACTGGCCTCACCGTCCCCCCTTGCTAAAGGGTTACAAGGGGCTATCCATTATAAACATCTTTCTTAACATTCGTAAGAGCGACAGCTTGTAAACCCCCAATCCTTAATCCTCCGTTGCTAATTCTCAATAAAATGAGGTTTTTGTTAATAAGGATGATGTGTATTTTGTCAAGAGTAAGGAAATTTTCAAGCATTGAAACCGTTGCCACATAAATGTTTCAAGATTGTTAAGAAAGATGTGGGTAATGGATAGGCCTAAAGGACGGTTAAGTTTTTCCGCCACGCTCCAAAACTTAACCTCAACGGTTTTCAGCCTATTATCTTATAAACTATCAGGCTCAATACCTAACTCTTTTAACCGTTGAATCAAAATTGCTACTTTTGCCTCCGCTTCATCAGCCCTTTGACGTTCAGTTTTGGCTTTTTCGGTCAAAGTTGGCAACCAACCATCAGCATTATACCAACGTAACCACAAACCCTCTGTATTTTGATAAGTTCCCTGCCATAATCCTAAACCCATTTCTATTTCTTCCAACCAAAAACGGTTTTCTGGCACAGATACGGATTCATAACGAGTACCGTTAATTTTAAAGACACGAAAATTATTTTCATAGCGATCATATATGACATAGTAGGGAATACGCAAAATGTTTTGGTATACTTCCCATTTAGTCGGGGGTTTATTCACTTCCCGCAAAGTCTGTCCTAAGTCTTCTTGTTCTGTTCCTGGTGATAGTAATTCCACTACTAAAAATGGATCAATTCCTTCTTGCCATACCACATAACTTAAACGTAAGTCTTGCTGTCGGTTAGCATTAGCCACACCTAAGACCATATACCAATCCGGGCGTTTATACCAACTGGGATGACGAGGATCATAATAAAGGTTTAAGTCACTGGCCAGTAAAATTTCCTCCGATGAATAATTGACAGGTTGACAAGTTTCACTGAGTAAATCGGCTTGTATACAATGAAATTCGTCCGGCAATCCTGATTCTCCCACTAATTCACTGGGTAAATCATACATTGTCGGCATGGTTTCTTTAGGCGATAAGGGGGGATTAGGTTGATACATATTTGCTTACCTTAAACTATCAGGATCTATGCCGAGCGATCGCAAATGTGCTGCTAAAAGTTGTACTTTCTCTCTTTCATCTGCTAACTGCTGTTCTGCTTCCTGTGCTTGTCCTTCGGCAGCAAGAGCTTGATTTTGAGCCACTTGAGCTTGTCGTTCGGCAGCAAGAGCTTGATTTTGAGATTCCTGTGCTTCTTTTTGGATCTTTATAGCTGCTTCTTCTGGTGTTGGTACTAAATCACCTTGAGATGTAAAATAGCGGAGTTTACCATTAGCCACACCTAAATATAAATTCAGGACTTCACTCCATAATAATCCTTGTGCATTGGGCACAATTTCCTGATATTGATTTCCTACTATTTTAAACCCTTTAAATTCTAAACTTTCGGGGCTAAACCAAAAATATTCAGGGGTATGAAAGCGACTTTCATAGAGAACTTTTTTTAAATTGCGGTCAACTTTGGCAGTGCTATCTGAGAGTAATTCAATAATTAAATCTGGATAACGTCCGTCTTCTTCCCACACAACCCAAGAAGTTCGGGGGCGTTTTTCTGTATCTTTGACTAAAAAGAAATCTGGACCTCTAAATTCTCGATTTTTTAATTGCTGACGACTAAAATAAATAGTTAAATTTGCACCGATAAAAAAATCATTCTGATCACGCCATAACCATTCCAAGCTAGTTACTAGGATGAGTAGCTGCATATAATGTAAAGAACTTTCCATTTCCGGCTCATCACTTAACAACCGAGTCGCATCGGGCATTTGTTGTTCTAGCTGTTGGGCTGTAACAAACATAAGAGTACACCTACTTGCTTACTGATTTAATTTTAAGCCATCAGCAGTGAAAACAAAGTGACAGATTCCGCTACACTGAGATTTGGATTATTGCATTGTAACTAGATCATGGAAATCGGACAGAAAGTTAAGGTGATTCGTTTGCGCGATCGCGTATCTTCTACTATCGCTCAAAAACTGGGAAAAATCGGCATTATCGAAGGCTACAAAGTGACTGATGGCTATGGTATCGGTGTTGTGGTCAAGTTTGATGACAACTTCTCTACCTGGTTTTTTGAAGATGAAATTAAACCAGCATAGTCAAAACAACTAACAGCAGAGGCTAATAAGATTGGTTGAGTGCTAAGTTGGAATTGAAAAGATAGGCGATAATTGGAAATCGAGTAATGGCCTTGATACTGACATTTTTGGGCAAAAACGGTATAACTCGCTCTAAAATAGCGATCGCCGCCGCCATTAGTTTGGCAACACAAGGCAAAAGGGTACTCCTAGCAGGACTAGCAGATCCAACATTGCCAATTCTACTCAATACTACTCTAACTCCTGACCCCCAGGAAATCTCTCCCAATCTCCACGCAGTACAGTTTCAAGCCTCTGTACTGCTAGAACGCAACTGGGAAGAATTAAAAAAACTAGAGGAACAATATCTCCGCAGTCCGATTTTTAAAGAGGTTTATGGGCAAGAACTGGTAGTATTACCAGGCATGGACAATGCCCTGGCTCTCAATGCCATTCGTGAATATGATGCCAGTGGCAAATATGATGCGATTATCTACGATGGTACAGGCGATGCTGGCAGTTTGCGGATGCTGGGAATGCCAGAATCTTTAAGCTGGTATGTCAGAAGATTTCGGCAATTGTTTGTTAACTCCGATTTAGGGAGAACAATTTCTGAATCACCCCTAATTCAACCCTTGATTAGTAGCTTGTTTAATTTTAATTGGACGGCTGACAATTTTTCCCAACCCACTAACCAAGTTAATAATTTTCTTGAACAAGGTAAAGCGGCTTTGTCCAATCCCCAGCGTGTTGCTGCTTTTTTGGTAACAACATCAGATCCCATTGATGTGGCTAACTCCCGCTATTTGTGGGGAAGCGCTCAACAAATTTGTTTAACTATTGGTGGCGCAATACTATTTGCTGAGGCAGGAAATACTAATTTATCAGCAGAATTTGCACCTTTACCTGTGACCATCGTTCCCGATGTCTCCAATGGTGAATGGCAACCTCTGATAGATGCTTTACCCAACTTTGTTGAGCAAGCATTACAAGCACCAAAACCAATGGAAATAGACGTACATAATAGCCAAGTACGGTTGTTTTTACCAGGTTTTGACAAAAAACAAGTCAAACTCACCCAGTACGGGCCAGAAGTTACAGTAGAAGCCGGAGATCAAAGACGTAATATCTTCCTCCCACCGGCTCTAAGTGGTAAACCCGTAACCGGTGCAAAATTTCAAAATAGTTATTTGATAATTTCTTTTTAGGTAATAGGTAATGGGTAATGGGTAATGGGTAATAGGTAAAAAGTTTTTCCAATTACCTCTTTCCCCATTACCTCTTCTCCAATTAACAAATACCAATCACCAATTACCATTACACCTTATGTCTGAATCAAGTCCCATTAACCCGAATTCTCAGCCTAATGAGGCGATAGAATCTCCAAACCAAGAAGTTACAATCACAGAAGACCGCAATGCGAAAACTCGGCAATTGCTAGGAATGAAAGGTGCAAGTGCTGGGGAAACTTCCATTTGGAAAATTCGCTTGCAATTGATGAAACCAATTACCTGGATTCCTCTAATTTGGGGTGTGGTATGCGGTGCTGCTTCTTCTGGGAACTACACCTGGACTGTAGAAAATTTTTTGAAGTCTGCCCTGTGTATGTTACTTTCTGGTCCTTTATTGACAGGTTATACCCAAACTATCAATGATTATTATGACAGAGAAATTGATGCAATTAATGAACCTTACCGACCTATTCCTTCGGGAGCAATTTCGGAAAAACAAGTAATTAGCCAATTCGTGCTTTTATTATTATTAGGATATGGGGTAGCCTATACCTTAGATTTATGGGCAGGTCATCCAACTCCTACTGTTTTACTGTTGTCTGTTTTTGGTAGTTTCATTGCCTATATCTATTCTGCACCACCATTAAAATTAAAACAAAATGGTTGGTTAGGAAATTATGCTTTAGGTGCAAGTTACATTGCTTTACCTTGGTGGGCGGGTCATGCTTTATTTGGTGAACTAAATTGGAAAATTGTCGTTCTCACTTTATTTTATAGTTTGGCAGGTTTAGGTATTGCCATTGTCAATGATTTTAAGAGTGTGGAAGGCGATCGCCAATTAGGATTACAATCATTACCTGTCATGTTTGGGGTACAAACTGCGGCTTTGATTTGTGTAGTCATGATTGATTTATTTCAAGGTTTGGTTGCAGGTTATTTGGTGAGTATTCACGAGAATTTATATGCAGCGATTCTTGTCTTATTAATCATTCCCCAAATCACTTTCCAAGATATGTATTTTCTCCGTGACCCCATCGCCAATGATGTCAAATATCAAGCCAGCGCCCAACCTTTTTTGGTCTTGGGAATGTTGGTAACAGGTATTGCATTAGGTCACGCTGGCGTTTAATCGTAGTTAAACAGGCGGTTATAATCCGCGTCTACACAGGCAAAACCCACCTATGTGGGTTTTAAATCCTTAATTTTTCTGAGTCCGCGCAAGTGGTCACTGAACTTGCCGATAGCGTAGCGTGGCGTTAGCCATAGTGCGGACTTTGTTTGTATAGCCGGGAAAAATACTTCTCAATTGACACTCCCTGGTCTAAAGACACGGGGATTCTACATTCATCGTCAAAACTTGCTCAACCAGGTTTGCACCAAGTAGAGTAGAGGTTTCAACTCCTGTAGCGTTACTTTGGGGATGCCCTCCCCTAGCTTTTGCAAGATTTAAAATATTAATTGCAGCGTTTGTATCTCTGTGTAGTTCGCATCCACAACTACATTTATGGGTGCGAGTTGA
>JACCDP010693685.1_pt1 | contig 24345 bp, 18 predicted proteins | sample 7445841 | NCBI WGS metagenome assembly JACCDP01 (sample SAMN15323441, study PRJNA562643) | freshwater metagenome | isolation source: river surface water | place: USA:Blue River Watershed | collected 2017-08-17
CTCACCACAAACACATATTGGTGACTACCCGGTCCTACCCAAGTACTACCCACCCAAGTGCCCTGGGTTTTATCTGTGGGGTCTTCCTCCCAACGGAGCGATAAATTATTCGCATTCCACGCGTTGAATGTCCCTTTAACTTTCACACTCGCATACGCATATTGCTTTGTTTTCCAACGAAATTCACGCAGCACCTTCTCCGATTTGCGCACGGGCACCGTGGTACTCACACCACCACTCCAAATTTGGAAATATTGCAGGGCCGATTCCTTACCATAGCCATCGCCCTCCCACCAAAGCTGCATTGAATCGGCCTTGGCCTCACGGTTCCAAGAAAATCTCAAATTGGATATCCCCGCACCCGGATAATCCTTTGGTACCGTTACACTATCAATCGCCGATACATAAGGATAAAAATCGCCCAGCCATACCCACGTCTTTCCCGGCTGTAATGTAACCATACTGTTCAACCCCAATGAAGGATCGTTGATGCCCACCGCGGGCTTTGATTGCTGGACAACAGGCGATTTGATTGCTACCGCCGTCTCGGTTTTGGGCTTTTTCTCGTTCGATTTAACTTTTTTCGACTTTTGGGCTTGGAGAGATACCGCAAAAAAGCCACCGATAACCAGGGTTAATAACGATTTATGCATGGTCTAAAGTGTAAATTTAACACTTCAGCGCCACTATCGCACAAAGACCTTCACACTTTTTGTTAGTCCGCCCGCATACCCATACCGCAACAAATACATCCCCATTTCCTTGGGATAAACCGCCTTCGGATCGCCGCTAAACATCAAACGTCCTTGTAAATCATAAACTTCCAATGTGCTGGGTAACATTTCCGTGGCATTTGGATCATCCCAAATCGATTCCACACCCACCCAGGCCTTGAAATTCATGGAAAACTTGGCCCAAACAGGGTAGTGATCCGAAGTATTCAAGCGATAACTCGCGATGTAACTATCACCCACCATCACCCCGCTTTGATTGGGGAGAAAGTTGTTTTTCAATGCGGCTGTTACACACATATGGTCGATCATTTCCGAATAGCTCGCCGTGCTCTTTTGCTTGGCCAAACTCAATCGGTACGAGGGAAACACATAGTTGGTATCGTTTCGCCATGCCAAAAATGGACTGGCCTTTCCACTCACAATCGACACGTCCAAATCATCATTCCAGTCGCCCAATACAATACCCTTCAGCCGTTTTTTGGGATCCAAATAGTTTTTCAATTCCTCGGCGGCTTTGGCCCTGCGATCGTACGACGCCAATTTCTCGGAGGTGCTGCCAGTATTCGCCTTCAAATGCATCACCCAGAAGTACAAAGTATCTTTTTTGCTGCCCCATTGCGATTCCAACGCCACCTCCAACGGAACCCGTCCGCTAGCAAACTCGTAGTCAAATGCCAACAAAATCGACTTGCTGTAGAGCAACCGAAACATCGACTTTTTATAGAGCAGCGCTGTTTTTTGTGTTTGGGTGTAGGTGGTGATGACCGCACCGTATTGCGGCAGATTCGCTTGCAACTTGGCCCAATAACCGGGATTCGAGATCTCACAAAGACCCATCACATCCAAATCCATGTTGTTGATGACCTCAGTGACGTTTTTTAACTGGGTTACCTCATTGCTGGGGCCGTTTATGCTATCACCAAACCACTCCACATTGTATGTGCCCACATCCAAGGTGGTATCCGTGCCTATTTTGGGAACTTGTGCCTGCAATACCGAGGTCGCCAGTAAAAACAACCCCATCCAAGCACACATCCATCGCCCCTTCATCAATCCCATTAATTTCTGCGATCAAAACCCCAATGCAATTTATTGCGGAGGGTATCCAAAAAATGGATGTTCGATAGGCGCATCAAATTCAATTTGTGGTCGGCCTTGCGGATGGCCATATTTACCTCGCCAGTAATACTCTGACTTCGCGCATCCATACTCGCCAAATAGCTGCTGGCCCTACCCTCAATTTCGAAACTGATCACCACATCATCGCTCACCACCACCGGTCTAACGTTCAAGTTATGCGGGGCGATGGGGGTAATGACAAAGCTATCGCTCTTGGGGAAAATGATGGGACCGCCGCAGCTCAGCGAATAGCCGGTACTACCTGTTGGCGTTGAAATGATCAATCCATCGCTCCAATAACTATTCAAAAACTCACCATTCAAGTAGGCGTGAACCACGATCATGCTCGAAGTTTCCTTCTTGTGAATCACGAAATCGTTCAGCGCAAAGTTGTAGTCGAACAGTGGGTGCGACGAATCCAACTGCAGCAAACTGCGTTGTTCTATGCTGTAATTGCCTTTTTCGATATCGTCCAAGGCATGGTGTAAATTCTCTAGTTGCACATCCGCGAGGAATCCCAATCTGCCGGTATTTAAGGCCAAAATGGGCACGCCCGTATCGCGAACAATGCTCAATGTATCCAAAATGGTTCCATCACCGCCCACACAAATCAACACATCGGCCATTTCTTCGCCTTTGATGAAATGATCGAACACCCTTACCTGCATGCCGCTCTCGATGTTCATGTGCACGTGGTCTTCCAACGATGGGGGTAACCAGATCTCATGTCCGCGCGTTGCCAATGCCCGCAACAATTCCCCAAATCCCGATTGGTGCTTGGGATCGCGAACAGATTTGGCGTAAACGGCTATTTTCATGATGCTACTGACAAAGATACCCTATACCGTGGGAGATTTTCGGTTCAAAATGCAAAGATCAAATGGGAATTTGTGTTTTTCGTCAATTCCATGCGATTCGCAATGATCGAGCGACCAATGATCCTCGCTGTATCGCGGAAAAAAGGTATCGGCATGCGCAAACCCTTGAAATACTTTGGTGATGTACAACCGGTTGGAGAAGCCCAAGGCCTGCTTGTAGATTTCACCGCCGCCAATGATCATGATTTCATTGGGCACTGCAACCGCCTCTGCTTCACTCAATCCCTGCTGTGCTTTTTGCTTTTGCTCTATGGCGTCAGTTGCCTGAGCCAAGGCTTGTTCCCAGTTCTCGGCCCGCTGAAACCCGGGCATCACAAATTCTTTTGATGTAAGCACGATGTTGGTTCTTCCCTTCAATGGCTTGCCCAAACTCTCCATGGTTTTCCGTCCCATAATCACCGGCTTGCCCCTGGTATGTTTGATAAACCAAGCGAAATCATCCGGTAAATGCCACAGCAATTCGTTCCCCGCACCCAATTCAAGGTTCTCTCCCACCGCGGCAATCATAGAAATAAGCATATCACAAATATACAATCCACAGCGCGTGGTTGTATCTTTGCGGGTCCATGAGTAGAATTGTAGCCATCGTAGGCAGACCCAATGTAGGCAAAAGCACCCTTTTTAACCGCTTAACCGGTGAATTCAAAGCCATTGTAGACGATTACAGTGGAGTTACCCGCGATAGGCATTACGGCTTTTCCGATTGGAATGGCATTGATTTTACCGTGATCGATACGGGTGGATTTGTACCCGAGAGTTCAGATACCTTTGAGGCCGCTATCCGCGACCAAGTGCATATCGCCATTGAAGAAGCCGCCGTGCTCATCTTTGTGGTGGACGTGCAGACCGATGTCAATCCCCTCGACGAAGACTTCGCCCACATTTTGCGCAAAAGCAAAAAACCCGTGGTTTTGTGTGTGAACAAAGTCGATAACGACCGTCTGCGCATGGAAACCTCTTCTTTTTACCGCCTCGGATTCGATCATTTCCACGAAGTATCATCGGCCAACGGGTCGGGTACAGGCGACTTGCTCGATGAAGTGGTTGAGTACCTAAAAGACGAAGAGCCCGATCAAGAGCACATCGCTGATCTGCCCCGCATCGCCATCGTAGGACGACCCAACGTGGGTAAATCAAGTTTGATCAACGCACTCATTGGCGAGGATCGCAACATCGTAACCAACATCGCTGGTACCACGCGCGACAGTATCGATACCAAATACAAAGCTTACGGCAAGGAATTCGTACTGATTGATACCGCCGGTATCCGCAGAAAGAGCAAAGTCAACGAGAACATCGAATTTTACTCAGTCATGCGCAGTTTGCGTGCACTGGAAAACGCCGATGTCGTAGTCCTCGTACTTGATGCCACTTTGGGAATGGAAAGCCAAGACCTGAATTTGTTTTGGATGGCTCACCGACAAGGTAAAGGCATCGTCATTTTGGTCAACAAATGGGATTTGGTGGAGAAAGAATCCAACACCCACTTGGAGTATACGGAAAACATCCGCAAAGAAATTGCGCCTTTCGTGGATGTGCCCATCATGTACGTTTCCGCCCTCACCAAACAACGTGTGTTTCAAGGGATGGAAACCATTTTGCAAGTCTATGAAAACCTCAGCTTGAAAATCCCAACCCGCGCGTTGAACGATTACTTGCTGCCCATCATGGAAGCCACCCCACCACCAAGCAAAAAAGGCAAATTTGTGAAGATCAAGTACGTAACACAACTGCCTAGTAAGCGTGTGGCCTTCGCCTTGTTCTGTAACCTGCCCCAATACGTGGCCGAGAGCTATACCCGCTTCCTGGAAAACAAAATGCGGGAGAAATTCCCCCTTTCCGGCGTGCCCATCAGTCTGTTCTACCGCAAAAAATAACCGGTATGAGCAAGGTGATGGATATTCGCGATTTGGACCTTCCCCAACTCACCGATGCCCTCAAAGCATTGGGAGAGCCGGGATTTCGCGCCAAACAAATCCATCAGTGGCTGTGGCAAAAAGGTGCCCGCAGTTTCGAGGCGATGACCAACCTGTCGAAGCCCCTGCGCGAAAAACTGGCCGAATCATTCACATTCCACGTCGCCAAAATCCACACCGCCCAACACTCCAAAGACGGTACCATCAAAGTGGCCTTTGAACTCCACGATGGCAACAAAGTGGAAGGTGTCTTGATTCCCACTAGCAGCAGAACCACCGCTTGCGTTAGCTCACAAGTGGGCTGCTCGCTCGACTGTAAATTCTGCGCTACGGGCTACCTCAAACGCATGCGAAACCTCAGCGCCGCTGAGATCTTCGACCAAGTATGTCTCATCAATGAGTTGGCCCTAGAACATCACGGCAAACGCCTCGATAACATCGTATACATGGGTATGGGTGAACCCCTGCTCAATTATGCCAACGTACTGCAAAGCATCCACATCATCACATCCCCCGATGGTTTGGGTATGAGCCCCCAGCGATTGACCGTCTCCACCGCAGGCATCGCCAAGATGATCCAAAAACTGGCCGATGATGGCATCAAAACCAACCTCGCCTTGAGTTTGCACGCGGCCAACAACGACAAACGTTCGGCCATCATGCCCATCAACGAAAGCAATAACCTGGAAATGCTCGCTGAAGCCCTGGGCTATTGGTATGAGAAAACGGGTATCCGACCAACCCTGGAATATACCGTCATCGCCGGGGTGAACGACGGACAAGAAGAAGAGCGTGAACTTGCCATCTTTGCGCGCAAGTTTCCATCAAAAATTAACCTCATCGAATACAACCCCATCTCCCTCGCCGATTACCAACCCACCAGTCGGTTGGATGCGTTTGCGGCCGGACTTGAAAAGCAAAAACTCATCGTCCACGTGCGCAGAAGTCGCGGCAAGGACATTGATGCAGCTTGCGGACAGTTGGCGAACCAACTCGCCTAAAACCCTTTAGAAATTAAGCATTCTTCACGAAGTCCCTGTGATGGGCCTCCTCGTACAAGCGATCCTTGGGCAATGATTTGAAGTACTCCCAGGTAATGCGCAATCCTTCGGCACGATCCACCTTGGGCTCCCATCCCAACTCCGCTTTGGCTTTGGTGATATCGGGCTGACGTTGTTTTGGATCATCGGTTGGCAACGGCTTGTAAATCACCTTTTGGTCGGTTCCCGTTAACTTGATGATTTCCTCTGCAAACTGTCCGATCGTGATCTCATGCGGATTCCCCACATTCACCGGATCAGCGCAATCGCTCAACAACAAACGATAAATGCCTTCCACCAAATCGTCGACATAACAAAAGCTTCTGGTCTGACTGCCATCGCCAAATACGGTCAAATCTTCACCGCGAAGGGCCTGTCCCATAAATGCGGGCAACACGCGACCATCGTTTAGACGCATTCTCGGACCATAGGTATTGAAAATACGCACAATGCGGGTCTCCAAACCGTGGAACGTATGGTAAGCCATGGTAATCGCCTCTTGGAAACGCTTGGCTTCGTCGTACACGCCCCTCGGTCCCACGGGATTCACATTCCCCCAATAGGCCTCAGTTTGTGGGTGCACGGTTGGATCGCCATACACTTCAGAAGTACTCGCTACCAAAATGCGTGCTTTTTTCGCCATCGCCAAACCCAACAAGTTGTGAGTACCCAAAGAGCCCACTTTCAGCGTTTGAATGGGGATTTTCAGGTAATCGATGGGCGATGCGGGCGATGCAAAATGCAAGATATATTTCAAGTCACCGGCCACGTGCACAAACTTGCTCACGTCGTGGTTATGAAACTCAAATTCAGCCAATGGAAACAGGTGCTCGATGTTTCTCAAATCACCTGTAATGAGGTTATCCATGGCGATAACATGGTATCCTTCTTTCAAAAAGCGCTCACACAAGTGACTTCCCAAGAAGCCGGCTGCGCCTGTAATCAATACTCGTTCTTTGCTCATTTGATGTCTTTCCGTCCGATGCTATAATAAGAATATCCGTGCTTGCGCATGGTATCCATTTCGAAGACGTTCCGTCCGTCGAAGATCACCTTTTCTTTCAACAATGACTCAATTTTTGCAAAATCAGGGGTTCTAAATTCGGGCCATTCTGTGGCGATAACCAAGAAATCAGCGCCTTCCAAGGCAGCATACATTTTCTCTGCAAAGACCACTTTATCACCCAAAATGCGCTGCACGTTGCTCATCGCCTCGGGATCATAGCACTGTACTTTCGCACCGCGCTCCAACAATGCATCGATCATCTCCAATGCAGGTGCCTCGCGAATATCATCGGTATTGGGTTTAAAGGCCAATCCCCACATAGCCACTGTTTTCCCAGCAATGCTGCCATAATGCGCATCGATCTTGGGCAACAAGGCCTTCTTTTGATCATAGTTTACTTCTTCTACGGCTTTCAAGATTTTGAAATCGTAATTCACTTCAGCTGCGCTATGCACCAACGCCTGCACGTCTTTGGGGAAGCAACTGCCACCGTATCCAATGCCTGGGAACAAAAAGCGCTTACCGATACGATCATCGCTACCCACACCCTTGCGCACCATGTCAACATCCGCACCCAACAACTCACACAAACGAGCAATCTCGTTCATGAAAGAAATCTTGGTGGCCAAGAAACTGTTGGCAGCATATTTGGTTAACTCCGCACTGCGGGTATCCATGTGCATCACTGGGTTGCCCTGACGCACATAAGGCGCGTACAACTCATCCATCACTTCAAAAGCACGCTCGCTCTTGGCACCAATCACCACACGATCGGGCTTCATGAAATCGTCTACCGCCACACCTTCACGCAAAAATTCTGGGTTGCTCACCACGTCAAACTCTCCGCTGTAGTTGGCGCGAATCGCGGCTTCTACTTTGTCGGCTGTGCCCACTGGCACCGTGCTCTTGTCTACAATCACCTTGTAGCCCGTCATGATTTTACCCAAATGATCTGCCACACCCAAGACGTATTTCAAATCAGCCGCTCCGCCCTCACCGGGAGGGGTTGGCAATGCCAAAAAGATCACTTGCGCATCCTTCACCGCATCCTCCAAACGGGTGGTGAATGTCAAACGACCTTCCTTCAAATTGCGCTTGAAAAGTATCTCCAAACCGGGTTCAAAGATGGTTATTTGTCCGCCTGATAACATGTCAACCTTGCGCTGATCGATGTCAACACAAATCACATCGTTGCCAGTTTCAGCGAAACAAGTTCCGCTGACCAAACCTACATAACCGGTTCCTACTACTGCTACTTTCATTCGATTTATTGGGATTTTTGGATAAAATTTCGTATATTATGGATGATGTACTCTTGCTGCTCAAGATCCAATTCCGGACATATGGGCAAGCTCAACACGCGGTTGCAAAGGTCTTCAGAAACAGGCAGATTCACAACCTGTTTGTAAGCCGTTTGCCAATGCAGCGGGATCGGATAATAAATCATCGAGGGTATGCCCTGTTCCTGCAAGTGCGTTTTCAGCGCATCGCGCATCGCCCTGCTATCGCATTGCAACGTGTATTGGTGAAATACGTGTGAGCTATCGATTGTTCGCTGTGGCACCGAAAGTCCCTGCAAATCTTGCAAACCCGCATCATAACGAGCAGCAACAGCCCTGCGTGCTTTTTCAAAATCACTGAGGTGCGGCAACTTGGCCAACAGCACGGCAGCTTGTAAGGTATCCAACCGCGAATTCAACCCCACCACATCGTGCTGGTATTTTACCGATTGTCCGTGGTTTGCCAACTGTCGCAATTTCTTTGCAAGTGCATCGTCGTTCGTGAACATCGCCCCGCCATCGCCATAGCATCCCAAATTCTTGCTGGGAAAAAACGATGTGGTGCCTATATGTCCCATCGTCCCCGCAAACCCATGCTCACCCGGTGTGCAATACTGCGATCCGATGGCTTGCGCTGCGTCTTCCACCACATACAAATTATGCTTTTTTGCTAAGGCCAACAGGGGCTCCATCGACACCATCTGTCCGTACAAATGCACCGGCGCGATGGCCCTCGTTTTTTCCGTAATCAACCCCTCCAACGCCGCTACATCCATCAAAAACGTAGCTGCATCCACTTCCGCAAATACCGGCTTCAATCCCAGCAACAACAACACCTCAGTGAGTGCTGCATAGGAAAACGCAGGGGTAATCACCTCGGAGCCCGGTGGCAAGTCCAACGCCATAAACGCCAGCTGCAACGCATCCGTTCCATTGGCACAGCCGATGACGTGTTTCACCTCGTATCGCTCAGCCAACGCCGCCTCCAATGTGCGCACCGCACCACCCTGAATAAAATCAGCGTTGTGCAATACCTGCTTCATCGCTGGGTCGATCTGTGTCGACAATCGGACATACTGTCCTTGTAAATCAACCATTTGGATCTTCCGCATCGTCACAAAATTACGCGTTTTGGCAATCGCCGTCGTATTATTTGCTGCGCTGTCGCACCACCTCGTAGGTGATGATTCCTGTAGCCACCGACACGTTCAATGAACCAACGCCATTGGCCGATAGGGGAATCTTTACGTGGGCATCGCACAACTTCCAAGTATTGGTACTCAATCCAGTTTCCTCATCGCCCATGACGATAGCAACCGGACCGCTCATGTCTGCATCAAACAAGGCCTCTGACGTTTTCTCCGTGGCACCCACAATTTTCAAACCGGAGTTCTTCAACATTTTGATGCTTCCATACAGCGATTGGGTTCTACAAACGGGAATTTTCATCAAAGCACCGGCAGAAGTTCTCACGGCATCGGCACTCAAGGGCGCAGAACCCTTTTCAGGCACCAAGATACCATGCACACCGGCACAAGCCGCTGTTCTGGCGATAGCCCCGAAGTTCCTCACATCTGTAACACCATCTAAGATCAAAATGAAAGGATCTTCACCTGCCTCAAAGGCGTTGGCCACAACCGTATCCAAATCGGCGAAATCTACCGAACTCACCGATATTACCACCCCTTGGTGGTTGCCCTTCACCAATGCATTGAGCTTGGCTGTAGGCACTTGCTTCCAAATCAAATTCTTGGCGCGCAACAAGGGCAACAAATCTTTCAACTGTCCTTGCAACACACCCTCCTGCAACCATACTTTGTCGACCGTTTTGCCCGACTGCAACGCTTCCAATACGGGGTGAATCCCGTACACAAACGCATCCTTTTCTTTCTTTCTAAATTCCATATAAACAAGTGTCCCGCCTTGCGGCGGGACCTTTTAATTCAATTTTTTAAATCCCGGTTGATTTCTGTCTATACTCCGCAGCCCAATCCTTTTTACCCAATCGCTCACATTCGTCGCCAATGGTCTTCAAGATATCGCGACTCATTTGCACTTCGCGGGCACCAAACATTTGATCTTCCCACTTCACAAAATAAGTTCCGTATTGCACACAGTCTTTCACCGCCATATCCAACACCTTCTTGGCTGCCGCCTCATCACCCAATTCCAACAATGTAATACCATAGTCTACCTTGTATTCTTTGCGCATTGGCATCACCGATTCTGGGATCTCTACCAAAATGTGGTTCAATACCTCCTTGGCGCGATTGCGATATACAGACAATGAGTCTTTCTCTCTCACCAAATAGTCCTCCACAGAGCGGAATCCTGCAGGCACCGGCGCACCAGCAATGCCCACCTTCGCCACTTGGGCTTGGTATTGCTCGTATGTTTTGATTTTGTTCAAGTAGGTCTTCGCCAACAACATCGCCATCTGCTGCAAATCGCCCGGTACGTAAGCCGCTTTGTCGTCCAAGAAGAAGTTCTTCTTCTCTTTCATACCATAGTACTTATAGCTCTTCACCAAGTTGCTGTACATCTTGTAATCCGCAACACGCTGTGGCTGACGGCTGCTTGATCCGCCTTTGATGGGGACAAACTTGTACACCAATCCCTCCAACTGCAAGTAATCGTTTACGTCGAAGAAATCATAGCCACTCACGCTGGTGAAGTAGATCGGACGTTTCCAACCTGTTTTCGCGTTTTGGGTAATCAAATCCATGAACACCAAATCGCCCTTAGAAATGTATGATCCGCCCAAGTTGTATTCGATGCGATCCACCACTTCGGCAGTATCTTTTGCACCTACTACACCCGATGCGATCACCGACTTGCGATCCACAGGGAACCAAATCTTGCGCGCACGGAAATAGTTGCGGTCAACCCCTTTTTTGTTTTCTGCCAACACTTGCTTAATCGCATCATCCAAGCGCATCATGCTGCCCTCTTCCGACTGTATCTCAATGCCGCCTTCGAAGCTACCGGTTTGCAAATCTTCCTTCGTCAAACTCAATGGCAATGGCTCAGATTCATATACCTTATCCAACAACACACTGCTATACCAATCGGTTGGCAACAAACTTTGGTTGATGATTCTTACGTCGGTACGAATCCCTTCCACGTTCTGTGCATACCACAAAGGATAGGTATCGTTGTCCCCATTACAGAACAACACGGCATTGGGCTCCAGGTTCTCCAAGAAGTTCTTCGCCATATCGATACCAATGGTTCTGCCACTGCGATCGTGATCGTCCCAGTTTTGGTAACCCATATTTACTGGCACCAACAACACAGAGGCCAAGGTTGCTACCATTGCACTCTTGTTGCCGAAGCGTTTTTGCAGCATATCGGCCAAAGCCAACACACCCAATCCCACCCAAATACAAAAGGTCTGGAACGATCCCACCAAAGCATAGTCACGCTCGCGGGGCTCGTAAGGCGGTTGGTTCATGTATACGTTGATCAATACCCCTGTGAACAAGAACAAGGTCATCACCAACCAGAAATCATGCTTCTGCTTCTTCAAATGCATCAACAATCCCAAGATTCCCAACAACAAAGGCAAGAAGAAATAAGGGTTCTTCGCCTTTTGGTTCTTGTAGTAGTCGGGCATACCGTCGTTCGGACCAATCACAAATCGATCCACGAAAGGAATACCGCTATACCAGTTGCCATCGAAACGGGTGTTGCCCATCACGGCTTGTTGATCGTTGAAACGACCCACGAAATTCCACATGAAATAACGCAAATACATGTAGCGCAACTGATAGCCGAAGAAATAGCTCAAATTGTTGCCGAAGGTTGGCTTCTGATAATTCAAATATTGCAACTCTTGCTGCTCTTCCTCTGACAACGCGCGCTGCTGGCTCATGCCCTGCAGTTCGTCGATGCGATTTTGTACGTCCATCATCCCCCCATAGTCACGGAAACCACGTGCATCGTTGGGCTTGTTGCTCTTACCCATACGTGGGAACAACGTCATGTACTCCTCAGGGTAGGTATAGTCGAAATTATCGCCACCATCTTCATAGCGATCTTTGCCTTTGAAACGCTTCTTGCCAATCACCTTGTAGCCACTCTCTGGGGCGTTGAAGTAGGGACCGTACATCAAAGGACGATCACCGTACTGTTCACGGGTGATGTAACCATAAAACTTGTAAGGGTCTTCTGGGTTGTTCATGTCGATGGCAGGGTTGGCCATAGAACGGATGATCACCATCGCGTAAGAAGAATAACCCAATACCACAAACGATGCCGCCATGATAATCACGTTCCAGTTGCGTTTGCCTGTTTTGTGGGTGTAGTACAACAGGTAACCCGCCAAACCAATGATCAATACCACCGCAGCGATAGATCCGCTGTAGAAACCCTGACCGAAATCGTTCACAAACATGCGATCCATGGTTGCCAACAACCAGGGAATACCGGGGTAAACAATTTTCATCACAAACGCCAAGGCCAAAGCCGAAGCACCCAAAGCCAAAATCACCCCATTGCGGGTAACCGTGTATTTTCTGAAATAATACGCCAAACAAACGGTAGGAATCACCAGCAAGTTCAACATGTGCGTTCCCAAAGCCAAACCGATCATGAAGGCGATAAACACCATCCAGCGATCGGCTGAAACGTCATCGGCTGATTTCCACCAGCGCAATACAGCCCAGAACGACAAAGCCGTAAAGAACGAACTCAATGCGTATACTTCCGATTCAACCGCGCTGAACCAGAAACTGTCAATGAACGTGTTGGTCAAGGCCGCAACAGCACCTGCACCCAACACCAAAATGGTTTTGCTTTTGTTGGCCTCATCCACCATGCGATCGGCGAAATACGTGGTGATCCAGAAGGTAAACATCACCGTTCCGGCACTGGCTACAGCGCTCAACATGTTGATCCAGAATCCCACCATCTCGGGCGATGAAGCCATCAATGAGAACAATCGACCAATCATCAAAAACAAAGGTGCCCCCGGTGGGTGAACCACTTGCAATTTGTAAGCAGCACTGGCGAATTCACCACAGTCCCACAGACTGACGCTCTGTTCCAAAGTGAGGGTGTACACGACCAGAGCGACGATAAACATCACCCAGCCCATGATGCGATTTAAACGAGCAAAAGAGTTCATTATAGAGTTAACTTGTTGTTTTAAATGGATTAAAAAGCGAAAATAGGGATTTACATCGCCAAATGAAAACGCGAAAACGCAATCAAGCGCCCGCTACCGTTATTTTCTCAGCCGCAGTGTGCAAGCGAGGTAAAACAAAATCACGACCAATCAATGCAATCATCTCCCAAATTGGCGGTCCCATTGGAGCACCACTCACCGCAACACGCAAGGGCTGCAACAGTTCTCCGGTCTTCACGCCAGCAGTTTCGCAGTAAGATTTGAACGCATTTTCAAAGTCCTCAGCCACGGCATTTTCTGCCAACTGCGCAAACGCATCGGCCAATCCCACCATGTGGTTGCCGGTTTCTACCTTCCACTTCTTGCGGATGACTTCTTCATCGTATTGCTTAGGCACTTCAAAGAAATAATACCCTTCTTCCACCACGTCTTTGGCGAACTGAACTTTCTCGCGCATCAGTGCGATGACTTGTTCAACGTATTCCTGACAAGCGTCGTATCCCTTGGCTTCAACCATCGGCTTCAACAAAGCGTATTGCTCATTCAACGGCTTGCGTTGCAAATATTGTTGGTTGAACCAAAGGGCTTTTTGCACATCAAACTTGGCGCCGCTCTTGCTCACACGCTCCAAACTAAATTCAGCGATCAACTCCTCCATCGAAAACAATTCCTGGTTGCCACTAGGATGCCATCCCAACAACGCCAACATGTTGGCCACCGCCTCGGGATAATAACCCCCTTCGCGGTATCCACTGCTCACTTCATTGGTCTTGGGGTCAGTCCACTGCAAAGGAAACACAGGGAATCCCAAACGATCGCCATCGCGCTTGCTCAATTTTCCATTGCCTTCAGGCTTCAACAAAAGGGGCAAATGCGCAAACTGTGGCATCACTTCCTCCCAACCCAAATAGCGGTATAACATCACGTGCAAAGGGGCGCTAGGCAACCACTCTTCACCGCGAATCACGTGGCTGATACCCATCAAATAATCATCGACCACATTGGCCAAATGATACGTGGGCATGCCATCGCCTTTCAACAAAACTTTATCGTCCATGGTAGACGTACTCACAACTACCCAGCCGCGGATAACGTCGTGAAAACGCACTTCCTCCTTGCGGGGCAGCTTAATGCGAATCACAAAATTGTCGCCGCGCTCCAAGCGTGCCTTTACCTCATCAGCGGGCAAAGTGAGTGAGTTTTTCATGCTCATTCGGCTCACAGAATCGTAAGCCGGCTGCATTTTGCTGGCCTCCAAACGCTTGCGCATCGCATCCAAATCCTCCTCGGTGTCAAACGCATAATACGCCAACCCCTTGTCAATCAGGTCATAGGCATACTGCGCATACATCGGCTTGCGCTCACTCTGTCGGTAAGGCGCATGCGGCCCACCCTGCTCAATCCCTTCATCGATTTCGATGCCTACCCACTTCAGACTTTCCATGATGTACTGTTCCGCACCGGGCACAAAACGGTTTTGGTCTGTGTCTTCAATGCGCAGAATCATGGTTCCGCCATGCTTGCGGGCCAACAAGTAGTTGTACAACGCGGTACGCACACCACCGATGTGGAGCGGTCCGGTAGGACTAGGGGCAAAACGAACGCGAACGGGTCTCTCGGTACTCATAAAATCAGTGCAAAGTTAACTATCTTTGCGGTATGTCTTTGATAGAACAAGTAAATGCCGGTATCATGGCCGCAATGAAGGCCAAAGAGCAAGATCGTTTGCGTGCTTTGCGCGGGATCAAGAGTGCGTTTTTGCTGTTGCAAACCGCCGAGGGTGTGAGCGAAGTAACCGATGATATGTGCATCAAAGCATTGCAAAAAATGGCCAAGCAGCGCAAAGACAGTTTGGATATTTATGAGCAGCAGGGACGTGAAGATTTGGCAGTGATCGAACGCGCTGAATTGGCAGTCATTGAAGCTTTTTTACCTGCACAAATGAGCGCTGAAGAAATCGAAGCCCAAGTAAAGACCATCATCGCAGAGGCCGGTGCCAGCGGAATGAAAGATTTGGGAAAGGTGATGCCAGTAGCCATGAAGGCCATGGGTGCTGTTGCCGATGGCAAGCTCATCAGCGAAACAGTGAAAAGACTGTTGAGTTAAAAATTTCTTTTGGAGCCCAATACCAGGGCCTTACGACAATAACAAAGCCAAGGCCTTGGCGGTTTCTCCCTGGGCGATGAGTTCTTTGGCCTTGTGCGATTTTTCCTCATTGCTCAGATTGAGCGACTTAAACCCAGCCATTTCATCGTTGGAAGGCATGTGCGATAAACCACAGAGTTTCCCCAAATCATTGGCCGATAACACATCGCTTTGCTTCACCCAACCCGGCAATTGGTCGTACCCCACCGTTTCCGTCATGGGTTGCGATAACTGAAACATACTGTCCGGACCGGGTAAACAATACCATGATCCACCCATCCGTCCCACCAAATTCATTTTGAACGGATCAATCTTGCCATCTTCTCCCAAAACCGATTGCTTCACATGCATCTTCAGCACCTGCGCCATGATCAGTTTTCCAGATCCACCTCCATCACCAAACTCTTTGATTTCAATCACCTTACATTCGATTTGAACCGGTGATTCAGCCACGCGAAACGGCTTTACCAAATCAGAGGCCACCGCGGTAAAACCCGCCTTCTCAAATTCACTCACCCCGTGTTCCCAAGGTGCCGCAGCCACGTTCATTTGCTCAACCATCTCATAGCTCACCACGTTCACTACCACCTCCGGAACCGCCTTCGCATTCAAATACGTTTGCTTTGGCGTGCCATCCCTTCCACTGTTGTTGGGCGAAAAAACCACCACCGGCGGATTCGCGCTCACCACATTGAAAAAACTAAAGGGCGCCAAATTTGGCCTTCCCTCCGCATCCACCGTGCTGGCGAAGCAAATGGGTCTCGGACTCACACTCCCCAACAAAAACTGATGCAACTGGGGCAATGGTACACTGCTCGGGTCGATCTCCAAATACGCTGACTGATTCATCCTTTTATTATTACAATCACAAAGCGTGACCCATCTTGATTTTCTTGGTATCCAAATATTTCGCGTTGTGCGGATTGGGCTCAATCTGCAAAGGCACATTCTCCATGATCTCCAAGCCATAGCCAATCAACCCAGTGCGCTTGCGGGGATTGTTGCTAATCAACCGCATCTTCTTGATCCCCAAATCACGCAAAATCTGCGCCCCCACACCATAATCTCGCTCATCCATGTTGAAGCCCAACATCACATTGGCCTCCACCGTATCGTACCCCTGCTCTTGCAACTTGTACGCCTTCAATTTATTCAATAAGCCGATACCACGACCCTCTTGGTTCATGTATACAATCACCCCCTTGCCCTCTGCTTCAATCAACTGCATCGCCTTGTGTAACTGCTCGCCGCAATCGCACCTACAACTGCCAAAAATATCGCCGGTTAAACAGCTACTGTGCACCCGCACCATCACTGGCTCATCCTCCGTCCAACTGCCCTTGATCAACGCCAAATGCTCCTGTCCACTGTCTTTCTGCCTAAACGCCACCAGGTCAAAATCGCCCCACTGCGTTGGCATCTGCACCGATATTTCGCGCTGAATCAACGACTCGTGCTTCAAGCGATACGCGATCAAATCCTCAATGGAAATGATTTTCAAATCCAACTCCTTGGCAATCTCCACCAAATCAGGGAGTCTCGCCATCTCGCCATCCTCCTTCAATATCTCAACGATACATCCCGCCGGCTCAAAGCCCGCCATCACCGCCAAATCCACCGCTGCCTCCGTATGTCCTGCCCTTCTCAACACCCCACCGCTCTTGGCAATCAACGGAAAAATATGTCCGGGTTTCCCCAACTCCTCGGCCCGAATGTTTGGGTCAATCAAGGCCTGTATCGTTTTGCTTCTGTCCGATGCGCTAATCCCCGTAGTGCACCCATGTCCCAACAAATCCACACTCACTGTAAACGCCGTTTCATGGGTGGCCGTGTTTTTATTGACCATCATTTCGATGCCCAAGGCCTGACAGCGTTCTTCCATCATCGGAACACAAATCAATCCACGACCCTTTGTGGCCATGAAATTCACCAACTCCGGCGTCATATTGCGCGCGGCGGTAAGAAAATCACCCTCGTTTTCGCGGTTTTCATCGTCAACCACAATCACTACCCTGCCCGCCTTGATCTCCGCAATGGCCTCTTCAATCGTATTCAATTGGAACTGAGCCACCGGGGCGATACTTTCATTAGAATTCAACATGCTTTTACAAATTTATGGAGGAATGTACCTTCAAAACAATTAGAATGAATGAATGTTGTTTTAATATTGACGTAACATTCATGCTTCCCCCTAAGTCCGATATAAAATCCCTCTGCCTGGCCCATGTTGATAAGCTCATCGCCGAGTACGAAAACGTCATTGCAGAGCTTCAAAAGGGGATGTTTGAAGAGACCAAAAGCTCCGCGGGCGACAAATATGAGACGTCTAGAACCCAGTTTCAGCGGGAGATAGAGCGACTCAAAATCCAAATTTCCCAAGTCCACACCACCAAAGGCGTACTGCTCAACATCAACATGGGCAAAGCCATCACCGTGGGCGAAGGATCGCTGCTTACCGTATCGCTCGGAAACAACAAACTCACCATCTACATTGCCGCAGCCCTAGGTACACTCAACCACAATGGGTTGTCCATTCAAGCCATCAGCCTGCAATCACCGTTGGGTATGGCGCTGAAAGGACACAAAGAAGGCGATACCATTGCCTTTAATCAGAAAAAATATACCATCGAAGCGCTGGCCTAACCCCGCTTACGATTCCAGCATCTCACGCAACACCGCCTCTACTTTGTCGGCATTCGGCAACATAATGGCCTCCATCGCGGCATTCAACGGCACAGCCGGAACATCCGCACTGCCCATGGTTCGAATCGGCGCATCCAAATATTGGAAACACACTTGCGAAATCCTGCCTGCCAATGCCTCTGCAAAACTGTTGCGCAACGTTTCTTCCGTCAACACCAACACCTTGCCGTGCTTTTTGGTCAATGCGATAATCGCTTGCTCGTCGTACGGTGCCAATGTCCTCAAATCCAACACCTCTACCGCACCGCCCAGTGATTTCGCGGCATTCATCGCCCAGTAAACACCCATCCCGTAGGTAACCACACCCACCGATTCGCCAGCATCCACCGCATCCTGCGACGCTTCCAAAGCCACACGCGCTTTGCCAAACGGCACCACGTAATCCTCATCGGGCTCAGGCGTTTTGGCCAAATCCGTTCCCGGAACCTTGCTCCAATACAATCCCTTGTGCTCAAACATCACCACCGGATTGGGGTCGTAATAGGCCGATTTCATCAAACCTTTCATATCCGCCGCATTGCTCGGATACGCAATTTTTATTCCCTTAATGGGCAAAATAGAACTCTCAACCGTGCCACTATGGTAAGGACCACCCCCACCGTAGGCGCCTGTTGGCACGCGAATCACACTGGCCACAGGGAATTTGCCCATACTCAAATAGGTACTCTTGCTCAACTCCGTCACCAATTGATTCACACCCGGCCAGATATAATCGGCAAATTGAATCTCCACAATGGGCTTGGCACCCACCGCGCTCATGCCCGCCGTGCTTCCCACAATGTATGCCTCTTGAATAGGGGTGTTGAAAACGCGATCCCGACCGTATTTATCGGCCAGCGTAGCGGCCTCACGGAATACACCGCCCAAACGATGTCCTACATCCTGACCGTACAACAACGCCTCAGGGTGTTTTTTCAAAATTTCATCTACCGCATGCAAAGCCGCATCCACCATCATCACGGTTTCTGCCGCAACCGGCGCACGTTCGCCCACCTCATCGGTAATGGGTGTTGGCGCCAAAACATGGTGCATCAAACTATCGGGCGATGGATCTGCGGCGGCTTTCGCACGCTCAAAATCTTCCACCACACGCGCTTCCGCTGCCAAACGAATGGTCTCCAATGATGCCTCATCTTCGCCCAATGTCAACAGCAATTCTTTCAATCTGGGCATCGGATCCAAGCGCATATGCTTGTCCAAATCGTCCCTATACCATTCACTGCGAACCCCACTGGTATGGTGTCCGAGCAAAGGCACCTTCACATGCACCAACATCGGCGCACGCTCCGTTCTTACATACTCAATGGCCTTGGCCATCTCGTCGTAGCACTGCACAAAATCACTGCCGTTGATCCTCACCCGGCGCATGCCCTTGAATCCCAACGCATAATCAAACGCGTCCATCGCACGCATCTCATCGCCACTGGCAGAAATCCCCCAATCGTTGTCCTGAATCAGGTACAAAATGGGCAATTTGTGCAACACCGCCATCTGAAACGCCTCAGCCACTTCGCCTTCGGTCACAGAGCCATCGCCCAGTGAACACAGTACTATGGGCTTCTCCGCGCTGGTAATCAACGACTGACTGTCTAGGTATTTAATCCCGTGTGCCGCACCCGTGGCCGGAATGGTCTGCATCCCTGTGGCCGAACTCTGGTGGGGCATCTTTACGATATCCGGGCGATTCAACGAAGGATGAGAATAATACGTTCTACCCCCACTGAATGGGTCGTCTGCCTTGGCCAACAACTGCAACATCAGCTCGTAGGGTTGCATGCCCATCGCCAACAACATCGACTCGTCGCGGTAGTAAGGATACGCAAAATCTATGCTCTTCAAATGCATGGAAGTAGCTATTTGTATCGCCTCATGTCCTTTCGAAGTACTGTGAACGTACTTGGTGATCGGACGGTTTTCCTCGTAGATACTTGCCATCGCCCGGGCAGTACAAATCAAATCCCAAGCCCGCAGCAGTGTTTCCTTTCCTACCATAATTAGGGTGCAAGTTTACGCAAAAATCACGGCTCCTTAAGGATGGTTTCATGCATTTTGTATCTACAAATTCAAAACTTTCCTATCTTGCAACCCATTGACACGCATTATTTGCCTATGAAATCACGCTTACTACTAGGAATTGTCCTCATTTTTTCGTATATTCAGTTGGGTGCCCAAGCGGTAACCAAAGACACTACGGCGCCCAAAGACACCGAAAAAATTGGCGAGGTTACCATCAAACAAAACCGCCTCAAAGAGAAACTCAAAGAATCGCCCCTCACAGTGGAAAGCATGGGCGCGCAAAGTATCCGCGAAACGCCGGCCTCCGATTTTTACGAAGCCCTCGGCCACCTCAAAGGCGTGGATGTTACCAGCGCCAGCCTCGGATTCCGCATCGTGAATACCCGCGGATTTAATAGCACCAGTCCCGTGCGCACCCTGCAAGTGATTGACGGGGTCGACAACCAATCGCCCGGACTCAATTTTTCGTTGGGAAATTTCCTCGGTGCCAGCGAACTCGATGTCATCAACCAAGAAATTGTGGTGGGTGCCTCTAGCGCATATTACGGTCCCGGTGCCTTCAACGGCGTCATCTCCATGACCACCAAAGACCCCTTCAAATACCAAGGACTGCAAGTGAAGCAGAAAATCGCCGAACGCGGACTCACCGAAACCGCCGTGCGATATGCCAAGGCCTTTGGCGGTAAACCCGGACAAGAAAAGTGGGCGATGAAAGCCAACCTGTTCTACATGCGGGCCTATGATTGGGAAGCCGATAACCTCGACCCCGTGAAATCTGGTGCCCCCCTAGACAGCGTAAACAACATCCTCAACCCCGGTAGATACGATGCTGTGAACCGCTATGGCGACGAAATTCTCCGTCCCGGCGAAAACGATGCCACCGCCCGCACCCAAAAGTGGGACTATCCCGGTTTGATGCGATTCTATCGCCAAGGATACGAGGAAAAGGACATCGTAGACTACAACACCTACAACTTCAAAACGTCGTTCATGACGGCCTACCGACCCAAGCCCACCGGGATGCGTCAGTTCGAATACCAAGTCAACTACGGCATGGGAACCACCGTGTATCAGGGCGATAACCGATACAGTCTGCGCGACATCAAATTTTTGCAAAATCGCTTCGAGTACAAAGATAAAAACGGCTTCTTGCGTGTGTATGCCACCCATGAAGATGCGGGCAAAACCTACGACGCGGTATTCACTGCGTTGCTGATGCAAAACGCCGCCAAGCGCGATGATTTGTGGAGCGGCGACTACTATGCCCTATGGCGGAATCGCTTCGTGCCCAAAATGAAGAAACTGCCCGGCTATCCCAAAGACGATTGGTTCTCAAACCCCAACTGGTTCAATGAATTGGATGCGTTGATGGCCCAAAACAGCGACTCTTTGATGCTCTGGCACCAACAATGCGCCGCACTGGCCGATCGCAAAAACAACTGGCAAGGATTGCCCCATTTCGAGCAGCCCAATACCGTGCAGCGCTACGAACCCGGCACCGCCCGCTTCGATAGTTTGAAAAATGCCATCACCACCCGCCGCAGCTTCGGTGAAGGGGGTAGTGGATTCTACGACAAAAGTGCCCTCTACCACATCCAAGGAGAGCGCAAATTCAAATTGGCCGATAAAACCAACTTTGTCACCGGATTTTCTGGCCGATTGTACACCCCCAACTCCATGGGAACCATCTTCTCTGACACCAACGGACGGGTAATCCGCAACAGCGAATTTGGCGTGTATGGCGGTATCGAACAGCGTTCCAAAAACAACAAATTGAAGATCAACGCCACAGCGCGGGTAGATAAAAATATCAACTTCCCCTTCATTTTCTCGCCCGCAGCATCCTTGGTTTACACGCCCGACAAAATCACCTACTACCGCGTGAGTCTCTCCGCTGGGGTGCGCAACCCAACACTGGCCGATCAATACCTTTATTATAATGTGGGTAGGGCCATTCTACTGGGAAATATCACCGGCTACGACAGCATGGTCACCATCCCCTCTCTGTACGATGCGTTAAGTGGCCTAACCACCGACCTCAAAAAATTGCAGTGGTTTAGCGTAGATCCGGTGCGACCAGAAAAAGTGAAAAGCGTAGAAGTGGGTTATAAATCATTCCTGGCCTCCAACAAGTTAAACATCGATGCCAGTGCCTACTTCAGCTACTACGAGGACTTCATCGGATACAAAATTGGTATCGATCCTACCATCGATTATACCATCAATTATATTTCTGGCGGACAGGTATACCGGATTGCAACCAACGCCGAAAGCACCGTAACCACCATGGGCGTGAGCATCGGAACCAACTATTTCTTTGCCAAAAACTACACGGCAGGCGTGAATTACTCCTTCAACCAATTGAACAAAACCAACACCCTCGACCCCATTATCCCCGCATTCAATACCCCCAAACACAAATTTAACGTGTCATTGGGCGGACAAAACCTATCGATCAAGAAAATCAACAACCTCGGATTCAGCATCAATTACAAATGGATCCAAGGATTCAGATTCGAGGGCAGTCCGCAGTTCACGGGCGATGTACCTACCTATTATATGTTGGATGTGATGTTCTCGAAAGTGGTTCCCAAATACAAGGCGATGATCAAAATGGGCGCAAGCAATCTCACCAACAACAAGGTGATGCAAGTGTATGGCGGACCCAGAATTGGTAGAATGGCCTATTTCTCTGTGTACTTTGACTTGTAATTGAATGAATATAAGTTTGATTTGAATTCCTTAAGTTTGTAAAAAACCAAAATAAACAATATGAAAAAAACACTACTCGCTACCTTGTCAGTTGTGTTGGCCTCAAGTGCTATCGCCCAGATTAAATATGTGGACGAAGTATTGACTGCCGACAAGATCAAGGTTACAAAAAACGTAAGCTATGGTGACAACTACACTGTACTTACTGGTACTCCTACGTTGGCCAGCAAAGTGGCCATGGCTCCTGGCTATGGTTTCGTTGCGATGACTGCCGACATTTATGAGCCACAAGATGGTGCTAGCAACCGTCCGTTGATCATCTTCACTCACTCTGGTTCTTTCTTGCCTCGCTATTCTAACAATAGCCCCGTGGGTTACAAAGACGACAGTGCTACTGCTGCTTTCTGTATGTCATTGGCAAAGCGTGGTTACGTGGTAGCCTCTATGACTTACCGCATGGGTTGGAACCCAGCTGCTGCTACCGTAGATGCCCGTAAACAGGGTATCATCAATGCGGCGTACAAAGGGGTTCAAGATTTGGCTACTTGCGTACGTTTCATGAAAAAGAGCGTAAAAGAAGGTGGTAACCCTTACAACATCGACACAACTAAAATTGCTGTGGGTGGTAACGGTACCGGTGGATACATCACCAGCGCCTATGCTTCTATCGACCGTCAGAGCGAAATCAAGAGCATCAAATTCCGCGACGCTTCTACCGGTAAAGTGATGGTGAACGATACCATGTGGGGTGACCGTTTCGGTATCGGTGTTGACAATCCAGCCATGGGTATGTTCTGCAAATCTAACCACGTTGGTTACACCTCAAATGCCAAATTGGCGTTTGCAGTAGGTGGTGCCATTGGCGATTCTGCTTGGATGGAAGCGGGTGAAATTCCTTTGATCTGGAGTCACTCTGTGATGGATCCTTTCGCTCCTTACACCACCGGTATGGTAAACGTACCTGGTACCTCTTTGCAGGTAGTTGAAGTAAGTGGTGGTTTCGATGCGATGGCTCGTTGTCAGCGTTTGGGTAACACCGCTCCTTACAAAGGAAAAGTAATGGACGTGTACACCACCGAAGCCAACAAATTGAACAAAGGCATCGACGGTTTGTTCCCAATCGCGGGCTTGGCTAACGCTTCAGGTCCTTACGAGTGGTACGATACTACTGCCATCAAATCTTTGCCTAGTCCTCCATACAATCCTCCTGTGATTTTGGCGGGTATCAAGGCGTCTAACCCTATGTGGAGCAAAACCAAAGCGATGAAGTATGTTGACTCAGTAATGGGTTACATGGCGCCTCGTATTGCGGTAACTTTGGGATTGGTTAGCTCTGTAGGTATCGTTGAAAGCAACTTGGCTTCTAACGTAACCTTGGCACCAAACCCTGCCAAAAACCAATTGATCATCCACAACAACTGGGAAAACCGTGTGTTGACAGGTGCTACCTTGGTTGACTTGAACGGTCGCGTAGTTCGTGAATTCAACGTAAACGGTATCCACAACGTATATGAATTGAACGTGCCTGCAGGTATTTATGTAGTGCAAATGCAGTTCAACGACGGTGTTGGAAGCAGCAAGTTGATGGTTGACTAAGTCAACCACTTTACTACGTCGGCAAGAATTTCTTACGCCTATAAAAAGAGGGGGGCGGCCAATGGCCGCCCC
>JACCDP010204594.1_pt1 | contig 24319 bp, 27 predicted proteins | sample 7445841 | NCBI WGS metagenome assembly JACCDP01 (sample SAMN15323441, study PRJNA562643) | freshwater metagenome | isolation source: river surface water | place: USA:Blue River Watershed | collected 2017-08-17
ACTTATTATAGTAATTGGTGTGGTCGGTAGGATTCGAACCTACAAAGCGATGTCTAAGACGTTGCCCTTTCCCTGGTGCGTTTCACAACGGACTGGAGGTATGCCATTCCACTCACGACCACATGTATATTATATACTCTCGTTTCTATAGACACAACCTCATTTACGGTTAAATAACAGCAGTTTATGACACATAATTTTCAATCAATACCATTTCAAGACATTGTGCGGTTTGGACAAAGGACAATGTTAGATCAAAAGTTGTTCTCCACCAGTTGGATTTTGGGCAGATTTTGTAATTATAGTTGTTCTTACTGCTGGCCCTATGCTAGATCGGACAAACAAGATTATCAGAGTTTGGATATCTACAAGCGCACCGTTGATCAAATCAAACGCCAAGCGAGGCAAAATGGCTTTGATCGATTTCATTGGAGCTTCTCAGGCGGAGAACCTACCGCTTACAAAGAATTGATACAACTTATCAGCTATCTAGACGACGGTACTGTAACACCTTATCAAAGTGTACACATGACCACTAACCTTTCTCCAGGTTCCAAATGGTGGCGATCTTGGTGTCATGCCACTAGAGATCTTCAACGACGCAGCATTACTGCCAGCTATCATGCAGAACATGCTCGAGAGCAAGAATTCGGTGATAAATGTCTGCAATTAATCTATGACAATGTATACGTTACTATTAATCAAGTTATGGTACCTGAAAAGTTTTGGGAACTGTACGAACGCTGTGAAAGATTTCACAAGCGAGGAATCAATGTAACACTCAAGCCACAGAGCGATCCTACTGCTAGTTTTCTAGTAAGTGGTTACACTGATCAAATGCTGGAGATCATGCAAACAGGATTTCCTCAGAAAGTCGCCGATGAAGATCTATATCAGATAGCGTTGTATGATCAGAATGGTACAGAATATCTGTTTGATCAGGCCGAACGATTCAATGCTTTTGAATTTAATAAATTTCAAGGTTGGCGTTGCAATTCAGGTTATCAAAGTGTTATAATAAGAAGTAATGAAGTTAAAAGATCATACAGTTGTCATGATACACCGTTAGGAACACTCACAGAAGGATTTGATTTGTTTACAGAACCAAAACCATGTGTTACGCCTAGCTGTGTTAGCTCAGCAGATTCAAAGATACCAAAATGCAAATTGATTTAGAACATCTACATTATTGGATGCAGGCTATCCGCAATAGTGAAAATCCTATGCGGACCTTGGACTCCTTTTGGTCAGGACAACTTAAAAGCAAAGAATGGTTAATCAAACATCTACGCAAGAATGTCAACAAGGTAGTTAGCGTTGATATTCATGGCGGGTGGAACGGTGTGCTGGCTAGTATGTTATTTCAAAGTAACATCTATATCACCAATATTCGTAGTATTGACATTGATCCTAGTTGTGAATCGATAGCGACTATGATGAATAAGAAAGAAGAGATGGCTGGAAGATTCCGTGCTGTTACTGCTGACATGTGTACTATTCGTAGTGATGCTGATGTCGTTATTAATACCAGTTGTGAACATATCACACAGGATCAATATGATCTATGGTTAAGTGGAATGCCTCATAACAGTCTGTTGGTATTACAGAGCAATAATTATGATATTCCTGAACATGTTAGAACAGCAAAAAGTCTAGAAGAATTTAAACAACAGAGTCATATAAAAGTTCTATGGTCTGGCGAACTAGAACTGCCGCTATACAAGAGGTTCATGATTATTGGAACTCCAGGATAGCTTCAATAGGTCCAATGGAGTGTCGTGTGGATTCCTATTGAACTTGTACCTATCGGGAGGAGAGTCAGGAAGTATCAGTCCTTGATTTTTCCAAACATCTCTTCTTATAATTTGATGTAAAAAATTAGTTATACCGTCTGGAACAAAATCACACCAAGGACCACTGCGTAATTCTTCCATGTCGATGTCTGTAATATCGCACCATTGAATTATTCTAATGTCTTTACCTTCAACTTTGGCCATCACATGATAAATGTTGTTATCAGCTTCTACGATTCGTTTAAATGATTTATTATTTTTTACACACCAATTTTCTATAGACTTGTAAACATCGCTAACGAATATGCGTTCCTGTCCGGGATTACGACCAATATCGCTGCCATATCGTATTCTAAAATTTTTACTCATCCATTCATTGCCACATATTTCATTCATTATAAAATCAACTTCGTCTAATGATATCATAGTATAGCTTATGTAACTGACAGATAGTCCTTCTAGATGAATATTATTAATTGCTGTTAATTGTTTTTTTCTGATAGTCGCATGATCATTATAACTAGGATGATTTAATCCCACATTAACGCTTTTCAAACCATTTTCTTTTGCTGATTTTACATAATCTAAATCAGAAAAACATATTCCGTTGGTCATTACTGAAACAGTAATATCAGAGTTAAGAGCAGTAATTTCGCTAATCAGTTCAATGAAGTCTTTTCTTAATGTAGGTTCAGCACCACTGAGTATGATTCTATGAATGGCATCTTTTCCTAACGGCCATTTCTTAATTTGTGATAAGATTGATTCAATAGATTGATCAGTTAGACTGTTGTCTGGTTCATGATAGCAATGCGGGCATGTTAGATTACAGCGATCAGTTACTTCAATTAGCACACCGCCATTAAAATTATATTTGGGATTATCTTGAGTGTAGTATAATCCTGAATAAAACTCGTAGTCGCTTTCAATCATATGATGAGAAACTCCGTGTACCGCACACTGTTTTGCGATGTAGACTTTTCCATCCTTATGATATCTTACGGCAGGTATATGACTATAACATTGATGGCACAGACTTACTGTGGGTCCTAAATTATTAGGAACAGAACTCAATAATTTATCAATTAGAGCAGCCTTAAAATGATTTAATCCTTGAATAGAAATATTATTCATATGTACTGATCTGTAGTATAATTCTAGGCACATGCCCGATATTTGCAGCACCATGAAGGGCCGAAGAATCAGAATACCTGTATAAATCTCCCATCTTGTAATTTGATATAAACTGATCCTCGTATAAAAATACATGACCAGAACTGTAGTCTTGCCATGGCATCCAATAGCGTTCGCTATTTACTTGATACAGTGCATGCGGATCTACATGCATAGGCATAAAATTTCCAGGCAGCATTTTAGTGATCCACCAATGATATTTTTTCTCAATGAATGGCAATTCTAAATTAAAACTAGTATTTGATTTATCAAACATATAAAAATAAATGTCGGTAGATTTGTAACCTGCAGACAATGCTTTTTGGTATTCAATTTCTTCTTCAACGCTGTCGGGTGTTTTTCCCTCAGCAGGCCTACCCATTCCTCTTGAATTTAAAATCTCATCGATCCATTCTTGTTTGATATATTCTTTAAAATTTCCTATCAGTTCCATTGATATTCTCTTATGAAAGGATATAATTGCTTATGATCTGTATTTCTAGTCCTATCGTATAGATCTAAAACTCTAGTTCTTTCTTTGACCACAGAATTAAAATTAGAAGGAGTTTCTTTTATGTAATTAGGTATAGTTTCGATGTATTTTAGAGTTGATGGGTTCTCAGAAAAGATTTTATAATTTCTATTTTTTTCAATATAGAGAAAAATTTTATTAATTAGTTGATCTTTTTGAGATGTTTCCAAATATTTGATATCAAAATAATTCGGCTCAGATACTAAGTTAAAATTTATAGTTAACAGTTTGTTGATTGATTGTCTTATTGATTCAAATTCATCAAATATCTTATCAATATCAAAAATATTAAAGATAGAAAATGTCGTAGATATTTTTAGATTAATAACATCGTCATTTATTAAGTTGTTAAAGTTGTTTCTAAATTCTTTATAAGAAGCAGGATATCTAATAAAATAAAATCGATCTTCATCAATGTGATCGAAACTAGCAGTTAGATCGACCGATTTAAACTGCTTCATCAATGCCACTTGTTTTTTATTGATCAATGATAAGTTTGAAATCGTTTGTATAGAAATATTTTTAGCAATACCTTTTTGAATGCAATATTCTAGCAAGTCATTAGTAAACGGATTTACAAACGCTTCTCCACCTACTAATTCTAATTCATAACACTGACTAAGAGCAGGCTCAAGTTGTTCTATTACTTTTTCCGGTGTAGATTTTAATGATAAACTTCGAACATCTTTGATTTCGTCAGGAACATCAGATTGATCTATGTAATTCAACCACTGTGGTAATTGTTCTTTTTCTGCTTTCCAAAACATTATTTCTTTTTCAATTTTGTCACTCGAAACTTGATTACACATAATGCATTTTAAATTACATAGGTTTCCTATTTTTAGAACAATGTATTTTGGATATAGATCCAAATATCCGTCGTTTTCATAGACTTGGGATAATGTTTCTTCGTTAATCAAATTGATATTATTATTTGCTTTTTTTCTATATGAAAATGCACCCACATCTTCATTGCGCCAGCATTTATCACAGGCTGGATTTTTAATACCGTTTATTAAATCCATTCTAAGATTTTTATAAAACTCATGATTCCACATATCTTCTATACTATATTCAAATATAGAAAAATATTTCCCATCTTGTTCTATAAGGGGAGGGCTGACGCAGCATTGACGCCAATGATTATTTGGAGATGTTGTTATGCTGGTAAAAGGTAGTACGCAAAATGTACTTTCGTTTTTCTTCATCCGGGTGGGACATTCTCTTAAATATGTGTATGTGGTATTTAACTAATGTTTAGCTTCCAAGAATTAAATCAGGTACACTTAGAAATCACGACTCGATGTCAAGCGTCGTGTCCTATGTGCAGCCGAAATTATCACGGAGGTGTGAGCAATCCAAATCTTAAGTTAGCCGATTGGACATTTGGTGATTTTCAAAAAATCTTTAATCAGGCAGTGATAGAACAATTATCCGGAATATACTTTTGTGGTAATTTTGGTGATCCTATCATTAATAAAGATCTACAAAAAATGTGTTCGTATCTAACAGCTAAAAAAGATACATTGTCTGTTAGAATACACACAAACGGTAGCGCAAGATCTATTAATTGGTGGAGGAAACTTCCTTCCTGTTTACCTAAAGATCATGTTGTAGTATTTGGTATTGATGGATTAAGTGATACTCACAGCATCTATAGAATAGGAACCGACTTCAATAAGATAATTAAAAACGCAAAGATATTTATTGAAGCCGGTGGAATTGCCGAATGGGTCTTTATTAAATTTAAACACAACGAACATCAGGTCGAAGAAGCAAAAAAATTAGCAAGCTCGTTGGGGTTTCAGCGATTTAGTGTTAAAAATAGTTCTAGATTTCTCACAGATGATCGTTTTCCGGTTCTAAAATCGGACGGTTCTGTTGACTATTACCTAGAACCACCTAGAGAAAACAATATTGTGTTTGTAACAAAAGATCTAGTTAAAAAGATTGATCAATGGATAGAGGATGTTAATATAGATTGCTATGTTTTAAAAAATAAAGAACTATACATAGATGCACATAAGACACTTTGGCCTTGTTGTTTTCTAGCATCCACTCCTTACAATCACAACGAATCGGGTAGCATTATTTTTGATTTAAAAAATAGAGCTCTGGAAGAATTTAAAAGTTTGGCAGCTGGTCTCGGCGGATTAGAAAAATTAAATTTGTTAGAACACGATCTACAAGAAATAATTGAATCGCCCGAATGGCAGTCAATTTGGCAAGAAAAATGGAAAAATAAACAATTATTGATTTGTGCGAAAACCTGCGGAAAATCAAAAACTGATAATTTTTCAAAGCCCAGTGAACAAATCGTTGAAAGGCTTAATTTAAAAAATTAAAATGACAGAAAAATATTTTTGGTTACAGGAAGAAAATACCACACTTGGTGACTGGCAGCGTAAAGTCGCTAAACTATCTGGAACAAATACTTTCTGTATTCTTCCATGGATACATTTTGCCACACGTCCTAACGGAGATATGCGACTATGTTGCAGCGCCAACGCCAGCGGAGCCGGTGGAGACCACGAAGTCGGGCTGGTAAAGGTAGAAAGCGGCCGTCCGGCAAATTTCGGAGTCAATACCCCCATGGAAGCCTGGAATAGTCTATATATGAAAAATGTTAGGACGACTATGTTAGAGGGAAACATACCGTCTAGTTGCAGTAAATGTTTTGAAGAAGAGTCGAAGAATGTTGTAAGTAAACGTATGTGGGAAACCGGTACATGGATCAACGATGGTATAGATATTGAAGAATTAATAAACCAAACTAAAAACGATGGAACAGTTCCTGAAAAATTAGTTTATCTAGATCTTAGATTAGGACATACCTGTAATTTAAAATGTGTGATGTGTAGTCCACATGATAGCAGTCGTTGGGTTCCTGAACATAAAAAAATATTTCCTCTTTTTCAGCACAGTGAATTAAAAAGGCAAATGGATTGGGATCCGTTGGCATTTGATAACTATTGGCATGAGAATCCCACATTTTGGAAAGAGATGTATGCTCAAATTCCTAATCTAAAACAGGTCTATTTTGCTGGCGGCGAACCATTGATGATTAAAGAACATAAAGAATTTATTAAAGAAATTGTTCGACAAGGTTATCAGGATCAAATATTATTAAGATACAATTCAAATGGATTATTAATAGATGATGAAATTATCGAGCTGTGGTCTAAATTTAAACGAGTAAAATTTGCAGTAAGTTTAGACGCAACAGATGAAAGAAATTATTACATAAGATATCCCACTGACTGGAAAACTGTTGTTGAGAATCTTCACAAATTAGATGATACTCCGGACAATATTCAAGTCAGTATAGCCACTGCTATACAAATTCTTAATATCAAACATTTACCAGATTTTGCTCGTTGGAAGATTGAACAAAATTTTCGTAAGATAAATCTTCAAAATGTAATGGAAGGCATGGAAGCCGGTGGTGGCATTTTTAATATGCATCTACTCTATATTCCAACATATCTTAGTATTAGATGTCTTCCGTCGGAAGATAAGGCCGAAGTCCGTAAAAAGTTTGCAGAATTTGCACAGTGGTTGCATGACAACTATCGACAAGATGATGATTTTTGGAAGAAGAATCCCTACGGTTGGAAACGTTGGCAAGCTGTCTTAGATTTTATGGATAGTGAAGATCATACTAATCTACTGCCAGCATTTAAAGAGTATGTTGAAAAAATAGATGAAAGTAGAGATTTAAAATTTGAAGAAATCTTTCCAGAATTAAAATCATTAATAAAATGAAAATTATAAAAATACAAGATAATAAACCTAGATTACTTAAAATTTATTATGACCTAAGTAATCTATGTAATTACAGTTGTTGGTATTGTTTTCCCGATAGTCATGCAGGAACCAGTCCTTGGCCCGATGCTGAAATTGTTAAAAATAATCTTGTACATCTAGTGAAACATTATAGAGAAACCAGCAACATCAATGATGTTGAACTACATTTCTTAGGAGGAGAGCCTACCCTCTGGAAACATCTAGGGTCTGTAGCAAAATTTATTAAATCTCAAGTCGAATGCAGAATCTGTATTCTAACCAATGCATCGAGAACAATAAGGTGGTGGGAAGAATATGCCGACTATTTTGATCATGTTGGAATTTCAGTTCACCACGAGCGAGCCGATATTGATCATATCATAGCTGTATCTAATATTTTATACAGTAAAAAAATTAGTTTCTATAATGCTGTATTAATGGATCAAAAAAATTGGGACCGGTGCCTTGATCTAATCGAACAACTATCTAAAACAAAGAAAAAATGGACTGTTCTAGCGAAACCCATACATATCGAAGGCGTAACTTCTTATACCGAAGAACAATTAGAATATTTAAAAGATCAGGTAAAAAGAAATCCTTCATTTATTAGTTTTATACAAAATTATAAAACACCTAGAATGAAATATAAAGTTACAAAAGAAAACGGAGAAGTGTTTACAACTAAAACTCCTGCCTATTTTTCTATGAATATGTTGAATCATTATGAAGGGTGGAAATGTAATTTAGGTATTAATTTTCTTTTTATTGATAGAGGTGGTATGATATCAGGGACATGCAAACAAAAATTATACGGCCTTGATTATTATTTTAATTTAAACGATACAGACTTTATAGAAAAATTTAATCCTGTTATTACCGGTGTAATTTGCGAACAAAAAATTTGTATGTGTGGCGGCGAGGCAGCACTAACTAAACACAAGATTTAATAGTGGTCTGCCAAATTTTGTCAAAGTCTTCTTTGGATTCTGCTTTAGGTACACACATACCGCAACCACACTTTTGATTAGGACAGATTATCGGCTGTGGGTTTTCTAATCTAATAGATAACTCGTTTAATAATTTGCTTGATTCTTTTAGATAACCAATAGCACCACGTTTTCCTTCGTGCAATGCCTGACAAGTTTGATGATGATATACTGCCCCAGTGTGTTGATCTATATGCAAGAAATACCAATCAATCATGCAACTCCAATCTTTGAAATTGGTATTCACTAGTTTAACTTCTTTCCACTCACCATCAACTTTACCGACAGTACAGCGACCACCACAGCAGGCTCTGCCTAGTTGAGTACCTTCTCGAATTTGTTGCGCTGTACCTTCGAACCCCATTTGATCAAAAAACCATTGTTGCTGCTCTGGAGAATAGGCGTGAGAAGTTCTTCTCATAGTTCCATCGGAATCAACGAACCAAGAAGTTCTCTCAATAAGTCCGTCACCTATTGGTCGAGGATTGGCCTTAATACCATAAGATTTAAGTTTTTCGTATACTGACACGCAGTGATCCCAATAATCTGCGTGTAACATAACATTAACCTGTAACCATATATGGCTATCGTGTAAGGCCAAAATATTTTCGATAACTCTATCACGCAGCAAGGTGTTAGCTTCGGCATGATAACTCACAGTTATTCCTTTAAAGTTTTTTACAATATCTTTTGTACGCTTAATGGCCCAAGCACCATTGGTTGTAAGACTTAAATTAAAATTTTCATATTTGTTGATATGTTCAGTTAATTTCCAAAAATCGGGATTTACAGTAGGTTCGCCGCCAGTAAAATTAATATTGGTATGAGATTTTGTTTGGCGTTTGCTGTCATACAATTCAGTCCACGATTTAATAAATTCAAAAGTTTTTAAAAATTCATCTAATGTATGATGAGGACTAACCAAGTCATGCCGACTAGCTTCGCAATAAGAACAATCGTAATTGCATCTTCGTCCGAGATCCCAAGTAACCATCATTGGTTCTGATTTTACTAGATTAATGGCTGTAGTTTTAATCATTTTTAATTTTAGTCAAAGGAATGTCAGCAGCACAGGTACACCAATCTCTAGTACATATAACCGGATCGCTAGGAGCAATAAAGTTACCTTCATATATATTGCCTAAGCTACCACCTACTCTACAAGTAGCTCGATGCACTTCTCCGTCCCAGTTGATCATGAGACTTTCAAGTCCAGCATTACATGTCCATCCTTTAAATTGATTTTCGTGTTTTTTAATAATATCGTTAGCGTGTACTATTCTTTCGTTATCAACACGACAATTAGGATTTGCAGTGGCATCCATAGATAGTAACCATTCCAAATCTTTTCCATCGTAACGCATGTCATCAAATATGTTATGATCGCCTTCTGTCCAACGTACACGCCTTATAGCAAACTTAATACCTTTCTGTATCAGTTGAGCTACGACTGTACGAACGCTATCCATGTGATCGTGATGTGCCATAACATTGACAAAAAATTCTCTTTCGGTACTGTCGTAGAATTGATTTATAGTATGCAACACTCTTTGCCAATCATGTTCAAAATGTAGACTGAATACTATGTGATTAAAAAACATTTCATTTTGTAGATACCAAGAAGCCGATCTAGTACCGTTGGTAGTTAAGTTAATCCAGAATATATTTTTACGTTTAAAATAATCAAACAGATCTTCTATATCTGGATGAACCGCTGGCTCACCTCCAGTTAAACTAATACGTAATGGTTTTCCAAGTTCGCACAAACGATCTACAGCACGTTCCAATGTATCAATAGGAGTATGTGGACTATAATTATCATGTATACTACTAGGACAGTAACTACAATCGTAGTTGCACCTCTTACCGAGATTCCACTCGACTTTAATTTGATCCTGGTGAGGCCAGTTACTGGTTATTATTTTCATATATTGGAATAATCTTTTTAGGCATATTAGTTTCTGCCATACAATTACACGATATCTGTTTACAAATTGTTGGCTGTATATTTGGATTAAACTCGTTCGTAAAGTTTTCGTCTCTTAAATTATATATGTTATTTTGTTTATATAAAGTCTGCCCGCAGGTTCCTGTTATCGAACCGTCGAAGGCAACATGTATCCAATTAACTCCTAGGCTACATTCCCATCCATAGAAATTATTCAAACGATTTAACAGTAATCCATTGTCCTTCATTCTAATTTTAGATCCAGTATCAGTTACAGCAACTACCTTACTTAATGATAGTTTATTGTTTTTCCAGAACCAAAATAAATTAGGCCCACGTGCTCTGTGCTTGTTTAATAATTCGATCTGTTCTGTTGTATAGGCTATATCATGTCCTATCAATTCTACGTATCTTATAGTCCAACGTTTTTTACTACGCTTTAGATACTGTACCATGTCTAGACACTGATTCCATTTTTTAGGATCCATCATAACAGATACACTAACAATAACATTTTTTTTATATAAGTAATCGCAAATATCTCTAAACTTTTCTAATTCTACATATTGATGATGACAACTCAATTGAATGCGATCAAAATATGGAGCAATCTTTTGCCAATATTCTAGTTTCTTAGAGCCGTTTGATGTCATAGACATTACACACTTAAAATTATGTTTAAGATGTTGTATAAAATCTATTAACTTTGGCCAGTGTGTAGGTTCTCCGCCTACAAAAGATATATTAAACGTTTCTTTACCATTTGCCTTATAATAATTTAACAAATGAGTTATGTTATTTTTAAAAAGTTCATAATCGGGAAACTTATGATTACCTTCGTTAGATCCAGGAAAGCAATACCAGCATTTGTAGTTACACACGTTACCGATGCTGAGATCTATTGATAAAACTTTATCGTTCCAGTTATTTTCTATCCTAACTAGTTTCATATGTGGAGTTTAAAATCAGGCATAATATCTAGTAGACTTTGATTTCTGGTAGCATCTAATCTACGATTGAACTCTAAAAAGTCCGGCCACAAGTGACTCTGGTCTTTGGCCTGTAGATAATTTATGTTATCTCTTATCTGTTGCTTGGTTATTTGTTCTAGTATAGGATGTTTTTGTACAATGTCAAACGCCCACAATGCTCTATCTACCGCTTCTAATCTTTTTATCGCTTCGTCTTTTAGCGACTGTGGCAATACCTGTGCTGATAACACATTAGGATAACTTACACGATGGCTGTAGAACACTATTCCCATTTCATTTAAGAAATAATCAATACATTCTGCTGCCTGTAAAATATTTCCAGCCTGCGCAGTAAATGCTCCTACTACTCTGCTAATATTAGGAATAGTTTGTATTTCTTTGATGTTTTTCTCGACTAGATTAAAATCACCATTGCTACGGATATAATTGTAGACATCATGTATACCATCGATAGATACATTAACAGCGACTGATCTAAAATACGGCCAATAGTCATGAATGGTTCTTCCACCTTTAATACCTAAAGTAGTTCCGTTTGTAGCATATTTAATTTCTATGTTCTTAGCATATGGTTTGAGCATATCTAAGATTTTGTAGTGCTGAGGATCCATTAAGGGTTCTCCACCAGCAAATTCTACACGCCTAAAGTGCGGAAGCAATTTTTCAAAAGATTCCCACCATCTATCGGTATCGTCGAATGGTCCTATATATTTGCCAGGTTTGGTCACTAGTCTGTCTACTGTTTTAACTAGGTAATTGCCTTCTTTTTCGTAAAACGGTTTTACCTCTTCCCAATCATTCCAAGAAGTGGAATCCAGAGGATTACACATGCGACATTTTAAGTTACATAAATTATTGAGTTTGATTTCTATAGTAGGAAATTCAAATGGCATGCTGTAGTCATCACGTAGTACATCTAAAGCATTTGGGTAAAGATTGATTCTACTTTCGGGAATAGTATTTTTAATATGACGCTGACGTAGACTTTCAACTCCTTGATCTTCTAAATCAAAACAAGGCTTACAAACTTCTGGACGTTCGCCGCATAATACTTTCTTTCGAACATCTTTCATTTGATAATTATTCCAAATGTTTTCTAAGGTATCGTCTTGTATCCATCCAATAGGTTGACTGCGGCAGCAGATTTTCACTGCACCGTCTTCTCTAGTCGCTAGCCCTGTAAAAGGGTGCATACAAAATGTTTTACTGTTGTCCAATTGATTCTCTGTTTAATATCTATTAACCACAACGTATTTACAGCTAAAAATTTCTATATAAATATTTTTCTATGTTAGCATCCACTCATTATACAGTCTCTAGAGATTTATTACAACGAGCAGTATCAGAACTTCCGGAATTCGAAACTTCTATTGATTTAAATTATAGAACTGGAAATTTCTTTTATGACCAATGGTTAGTTTCGGATCGATTCGAAAATACTGTGTGGGAAGAAATACTCAATTCCTTACCTGAAGATATTGGACAGGCTAGACTAATTAAATTAAAACCAGAAGAATGTTATAGAAGTCATGCCGATATTGATGATAGATATCATCTTTCGATAATCAGTGATAAAGCATGTTTAGTTGACTTAGAAAACAATATCATGTATCCTACCACAGTCGACGGTCAATGGTATCTAATGGATGCTGGAAAAAGACATAGTGCAGTAAATTTCAGCGGACAACCTCGTATACAATTAGTAATCAGAAAACTATTGATTCCTGGAAAAATAGAAAATCCGCAACCTGTGAAAATATCGTTAGAAACAGATATTTCAAATTTTAGATATGTTTTTGATGATATTTTTAGTCCTTGGTTGAATAGAATAAACAAACAAGGAAAATTAAATAATTTTCAAATAGTGTCAGAAACTGATATCTCTTTTGTTATAGATAAAAGTTGTGTTTAGGAACTTTTTGAAATCTGCCCAACAGGATTTAAAATCTTATTATGAGCACTACCTTTCTCGGAAATATCAGCGATATATTTGATTGTGAAAAACTAATCTCTCAAGCAATACAACATCAGGGAGAAACACACACGGGACATCTACCTTTGCCTGAGGATCATCCTGAATACGAAAATTTTATAATACAAGATAGATTATCCAAGCAAGCCGGATACGACGTTAATGGTGCTATGGAATTTAGACACTTTAAACCAACAAAACATTTTGATAAAGAATTTGTCGATATCTTTGCCGATTATGTAAAAGCAACACCATTGGTAGTATTTGTTAGTGAAATTAAACCAGGACGTATGGCCCCTTGGCACTTTGATATTGATCCCAATGAGCAGGAAAATAGAAAGAAGGGAAATTTAATACGATTTCATCTACATCTAAGCAAGCCAGAAAATGGGCATGTGTTCATTGTAGGAAAAGAAATATTTTATAACGTTCCTCAGGGTAACGTTTATCAATGGAATGACTTATCTGCTTGGCATGCTGGAACTAACTGCGGCATTGTACCTAAGTATCTTTTCAGCTTCAAAGGTTATCAATAACTGTCTAAATGATCAACACCAAGTTTCTTTCGAAACTCTTCGGTAAACTTTCCATCGATACGCAGTCCATAACTCTGCTCCATGATTCGATCGCCTCCGTGCCAATCTTGATCATTCCACCATGCAGCACGAGAGTTGATATAGACTTTGTTTTTGGCTTCTGGATCCCATAGGTAAAATGGTTTTTTAGTATTTGGCCTTATGTGTATAAATTCGTTCCTATGAGGACTGTATTGATCCTTGTCCCAAACACCGTTATGAGCTCCGAGATCTCGATGTTCAAATGGAATTCCATCGTGTTCGCAATGAAAAAATATAACTCTGCCTATGTGTTCAAATATACCGTTAGTGATAAGACTTTCCACCCATGCTACGGTATTAGGAAAATGTTCTGCTTCCTCGGTCAGCTTACGTGGGGCTGATCGATCATCCCATGATCCTTCTTCCCATAAAAAATAATATATGTAAGGATCGTAGGCTCCCATGGCCATTTTTAAAAATCTTGTAAATTTATTTCTTTGTTTATAATTTTTAAAATCTTTATATAATGGCATTCCTGCTTGTTTTATAGGGTTGTCATCTGGCAGGGCCATGAATTCTTCAGTGGCCTTGTAGATCGGTTTCCAATTGACAATATAACTCATATCTTTAAAAATAAACCCCGGAGTCATCCAGGTACCTTCCTTGGCAAACTCTCGAGCTTCTGCAAACCCGCGGATAATTTCCGGTTGCAGAGAATCGAATGTGTCCATATCTATGTATTTGGTCATGTCTAGATAGGGTTGGTCATTGATGCCTTTAATCACGATAAATCTCCTTGGCTTTTTCTATAAAATCTGCCGGGTAGTTTGTTCTAAAACTTTCAAAACATAATTCTTGTAGTTTATTCAAAGGTTGTGGTTCGTCCCAAGATAATCCCATAGATTCAACTTGCTTACGCATAATTTCTTGCCTGTGGCTGTGAATATGACTGCTGTGATCTGCTATACTGATAGGTCCTTCGTCTTGGCGATAAACAAAAAAATAGTTAATGCTTTTTAATTTACCGTCCACTATAAAGTAACTGCTAGGATGCAGACTGAATTTATACCAACCTAAATTGCGATATGTTTGAATAATGTTTAACATCTGTTCTTGCCAGTCGGGCAAAACACTGTTATAATTTTCTGTTAGACAGCCTGCACGATTCCAAAAATCTAATCCATCAATTTCTAAATATAATTTTTTATTATCTAAATCGATTTTTAAAATTTTAGGAATTAAGTCTGGATACGCATTTCGCATCTGTGTTATATAATTAACTTCTCGCAACCATTTTGATTCCATTTTATCAGGATCAACAACTTCATTCTGATCTTTGTGATAATTCACATCGTTGAAGTACCATTGAACAAAGGTCTTTTTATCCTCTGAGATAAGACTAGTATAGATAAGATTGTTTCTAGACAATCCTACACCAGGTATGTTGTTCCAATAATAGTCGTACTTCATAGATATATCGCTTGATCTTTAAATTTTTCTAAACTTCTTGCTAATAATGCTTCGTGTTTTTCGTTATCTAAAATTCCTGCGGTAGTCAAAATAATTTTAGGACGATTGTTCTTTAATGCACCATGCCAGCAATCACTGTTATTAAAAACAAAACATGAATACTCTGGGTTTACTTTGACTATAAATTTTTCACTATCTGGTGTTTTAGAAACATAAAATGTATTATGTTCTGGAGCAGTTAAGTATATAGTGTAACGTCTGGGCTCAGTGGGATTATTAGGATCGGATGCATCTTGATGAGTGGGTATTTCATTCAGCTGATATAACATGCCGCTAACCGTTAATTGTTTGAATGGTAATTGTTTTATACAATTGGCGATTTCTGGAAATGTTTCTTCAAATCCAGGATGAAATAATACTCCCTCGTTTTCGCCTTCTACTCTACGATTCTTCCACATGTCAGCATCATACCTGCGCCAGTCTTTAGGTTGCTTACAGGTTGATATCATTGCCCAAGCATGTCGTCCTTGTTCGTATTCCCAATAATCAGTATCTGTTAATTTGTGAGACTCGAACCATTCTAATACTTTTTGCTCATCGGGTATTTTAACTGAAATGTCAATCGGCAGATATGCTAGTTTCATATTGTTCCTGTTAATGCTAACAATTCGTTTATGTGTATTTGTTTCATTCTAAAAATAACGGCAACACGATCTTGATGTGCATTATTGTATGTAAAGTGAGGAACTGTTGTATCTAATAGATAAATGCTGCCGTCGCAGTCTAGACAGTATCCTACATTCTTTTCTTCGGTTACAAATGTAATAGCAACACCTTCGGTATAAATTGGAATCCATATTGTGCATTCGTCCTCTTGATCCGAGTGTAGACTTACTTTACCTCCTGGGGGTTGCACGCTCACTGCCCACCTATAAGCATAAGGTATAGCTGCCTGTAATCTTTCTATAATTCCAAATGCTAATTCTGTGTTTCTATATTCCACAGTTTCTAGTGTGCTGATATTCCACGGTGGGCAAGGTAGTGCAATGTCTTTTAAATTGCTTTGAATAGCCCAACCATGAGTCAACAGATTAGCAGGATCCTCATAAGCAGCATCTCGCCATTGTTTAACAATGGTATCTCCGCACCGGTCCCAACTCCAATCTAAATGTTGAAATTTGGTATTAAGAGTGTTATAATACTCATATAGTTCTTCAATGTCAACATTAAAATTTAATTTAGTTAGAATATTTTCTATCATCATATATTTAAGTAAATAAACTGCTACTATAAAAAAATGTACAGATACGATCTATCCAATACTGAAATCAAAATATACTACGAGTCATGCTCGGAGTTTGAAGCCGTACGAGAGCTGTGCCTACAAGAGGATAATTGGTTACGTAAAAATTATATCAAAGAAAATCTAGTGGTAGAACAACACACAGGCTACGGAGTGGTCTATCAGAAGTCCACTGGAAAACCTATGGTAATGGGTGGTGTGTTTAATGATGGTCGATATCCAAAAAATGTAGCCAAGCAGATTAATCGATTATATACGTTTCCGGAGTTTCGCATGAAACACACTGACATGACAGATGGCTTCCGAGTTACCTGTAGTCTGATTGATGCATTAGAAGCGGTCAACAACTACGATATATACTTGATTACCATGCAGAATAGACCTAGAGGAGGTAAGCGTTGGTGGGATACCTGGGTTAAACACATGGACATTGCCAGTAACGGTAAATGGATATTAGGTACAGGATATATTAAAACCTGTAATGCACAGGTACAGAAGTGTTGGCAAAATTATGTGTACCGTGAAATTAAACTAGGTGCATTTGCAGAATGGGCGCCTGATATTATTAACGAAGAAGGATGGGCAGCAATGCCTGAAGGTGTATGAATTTAAATACCAAAGTTAGATTATTGCAGACATTTAATCACGTAGCAACTATTCCTGCTATCGCTTATGCTATCTATACACAACAATATTATCTGTTCGCTATTGCTTTTGCGTCTTGGTTGATTATAGGACCTATCAGTAGTGTTATCACTTTACATAGATTATTAACACATCGTAGTTTTAAAACATATGAATGGTTAGAAAAAGCATTAAGTTACATTAGTGTGATATCTACTGTAGGACCAACAATTAGTTGGGTAGCACTACATCGACAGCATCATGCAACATCTGATAGAGAAGGCGATCCTCACAGTCCCTACATCAACGGTAAATTTAATTTCATACAGGCCGTTAAAGTTTGGTTAGGTTATGAATGGCAAATACCAAATATTCCGATAGCCTATGTTAAAGATTTAATGCGTAGTCCAACTCACAAATTTATCTTTAACAATTATTTTAAAATCATTTTTGTATTTTCTTTAATACTAATTCTAATCAACCCTATGCTGTGGTTATTTGTTTATGTAGTTCCTGCGAGCATGACGGTGCATCTTATAGGAATAGTTAACGTCCTAGGACACGGACACGGTTATCGAAATCACGAAACCAATGATCGCAGTACCAACAGTTGGATCGCTAATATAGTGAGCCTAGGTGATGGGTGGCATAATAATCATCATGCTCACGGTGTAAGATATCACAGTGGTGAACGTTGGTGGGAATGGGATCTGATGGGATTAGTAATTAAATTTATTAAAATAGATTAATAATGGGTACATACCATATACCTGGCGAAAAAGAATTAAGCTACATACACGTTCCTAGAACTGGTCTAGGTATTAAGAAGATTACCAAAGAATGGTTTAAACCTAATTTTCCAACATACTATGTAGACCCCTGGATGATCAATCATCCTAATCTTAGAATGGTTCGAGAAAAAATACCCACAGGAAAAACTTTTAGTGTTATAAGAAATCCCTGGATGCGAGTGTGGAGCCTTTATCGTAAAATTTCAAGAGAAGGCTACTGGTTAGATTGGAATGGAATTCAACGGGGAGAGTTAAAACCTTTTAACGAATGGGTGGAAGACTATGCCGATCCGGCCTGGGATTTTCAATTTCCTAGATGGTTTGATCGATGGACTCAAATGAGTGAGTTCGTTGAATATAGAGATCTTGATGGAAAACTACACACAGTAGATTTTTTACTAAGAGCAGAATCTTTAGAAAAAGATTTTGAACAGATTAGAGATTATCTTGAATTTTATGAGCCATTACCGGATATTTCTATTCATCGAGAAACTGACGATTATCGAAAGCACTATACTGACAAAGGAGCAGAATGTGTTTATAAAGTATATGCTAGGGATATAATAAAATACAACTATAGTTTTTAAATAAATTTAGTTATTGATTTTATATCCGGACGAGTCATTCTTAGTTCTTTATTATTTTTTCCTGCTGGAAAGTTAACAACAAGGTTTCCGAGTCGTTTGTTAGTAATGGGATCTAACACATCAGTGTACCAACCATCTTGTTCTAATATTTCCTTTTGGTCGATCGCATATCCTATGCCTAGTGCAATTGTGCATTTATAGCCGGGCATTCCGAAATGTTCTGCAACTTCTACCATGTCGTGACAGGTGCTTATTCCTGAGTTAAGACCGAGTTCTTCGGCGGCTAATATTGCTGTCATGCAAGACATAAAAATATTTGCATCTCTATGACCTTCATTAGGTAAGTTAGTTTCTTGCATACCATAGCCGCCTGGAATCATTCCTCTACGGGGAACATTAAGGTTATTAAAAAAACAGAGAACTAAAGGTGCTAGATATTGACCTTTATAATCCCTATCTTTATCGCTGTCAATTAACCTATGACCATTGCTAGTCCAACTATGATCGTAAAATAACCAATTTTTTAATTTCTTACCTTCTTCGGAATCTGTTAATGCCACGATTTCGTATCCAGGAAACGCTGTTTTAGCCGGAGCGATGTCTAAGCATTCTAATATATAATCTATTTGTTGATCTGTAACAGGTTTAGAATGATCCCAATTTTTTGTAGTAAATCTTCTTTTTAAAAGGTCGATAAGCATTGTAATTTCCAATCATGACGTGATAGGGTATTTACCCAGGTAGTTAAATACTTAAATGAAAAGTCGATTAAAGTATGCCGAAATATATATAACCAATGTCTGTAATTACAGTTGCTCTCATTGTCAGAGTTTAAATAATTTTACATTCAAGGGTCATCAATTTTGGAAAGATCACGAACAAGAATATCGTGCATTAAGCGACCAAATTGACATTGATCAAATTCAAATTATTGGTGGAGAGCCCACCCTAAACCCAGATTTTGAAAAATGGGTTGAAGAAATTTCAAAGCTATGGCCTAACTCTAAATTGCAAATCTCTACCAACGGATCACGGCTTGATAAACTAACAAAAGAAATTTATCAGATTTTATTGAAGCATAAAGGTACACTTTGGATAACTTGTCATGACATACAGTTGTATGACGTATTCTTAGATTTTTCCAAAACGTTTCTTAATAATATTGTATCAGATAATTTTAACAACTACGATTTAAAACATGAGTATGAGAAATCTAAAACTGATCCCACAGTGAAATTAAAAACAGTATCTAGAACGATAATCGATGAGAATGGTGTTGAGGTAATACTTGACTGGTCTCAGTCGTTCGTGTCGAGTGTAATAGATTTATTAGATAATCAAAGCCTAACAATGAAATATAACAGTGATCCAGTGCAGGCACATGATATTTGTTATTTTAAAAATTGCCATCAAATAAACAAAGGAAAGGTTTATAAGTGCCCGCTAGTGAGTGTATTGCCAGATTTTTTAGATCAATTTGATGTTAATATGTCTGATGATGATAAGGCGTTGGTATATTCTTATCAACCCTTAACTGCTGATACAAATGTTTCCGAGTTTGTTAATAGTATAGCTGATCCGATTCCGCAATGTAAGTTTTGCCCTAGTAATTATGATAACAAACATAATTTTATAGGAACGGAAAAAAAGATTAAAATTATTCCACGTTAGGTTATCCAATCACCGACTGTTAACGCCTCTTCGAGATCTTTGTAATCTTGAAGCTTATCAAGTGTTTGATTTTTCCACAGCTCGTATCTTTCCGACATACCAGCAGTTATTGATTTTTCTGCTACTTCCTTACTGAATTTCCCAAGACCCGCTAACACATGATTCCATGCTCTATAACTTAAATGATTATATGGATTGGGGATATCATCCTCTGTTAACATTCTTGTTTTAGCAATTTCTAAAATCTCATCCACCCGCGGTGTTGAAATACTATTAACATATCGCCAAAATTCAGTATCATCTCTACAACCTTTGTAATGTAACACGATAAAATCTTTTATGTCATCGTATAACTTAGACATATCTTTATTATAGAGGTCTTTAGATGATTGATTTTTTAAAGATTCTCCTAGTGCATCTATTTGAATTTTAGTAGCATGAATACTCGTAGCCTCTAACGGTTCTATAAATGCCGCAGCCAAGCCCAAAGCTATGCAATTCTTATGCCACAGGTTTTCTAATCTGCCTGCTTCAAAGTTTATGTGCTTACCTGGATTAATTTCAAACTCTGGATACCGGGTTTCTAATTCGTTAATCACTTCATCGTATTTGATAAATTTATCACAGTAAACGTAGCCTACTCCTACTTTATCAAATAACGGTATACTCCATGTCCAGCCACTGGTCTTTGCTTCCGCTGTTGTATGTATTCCTATGGGTCTTCTGTAAGGAATCCTAAAAGGAACTGCACTGTTCATGATAAGATATTCACGGTATGAAATCCATTTGTTATCAAGTCTATTCATTAGTATTTTTTGAAAACCGGTACAGTCGATATATAAATCCCCAGTAACTGCCCGCCCATCTTCTAATGTTAAACTTGTTATACCAGTTTCATCTATGAAAACTTCTGTAACTATATTGTCTATTACTTCAACATTTTTACATTGATTTTTTAACCATTTTCCGACCAAGTGTCCGTCAAAATGATAACTCCATTCTGTTTCGGTCCACACACCAGTTTCATCTTTTCGTATAGGAACTTTTTTTTCTCGTAGGAATAATCCTAATTCAGATACTTCGTGTATTGGGTTATTTTGCGAAATTAGTAAAGGTAAGAAGTCTTCTCTGTCTGTATTCGGAAGTATATCGAGCGGCAGGAAGTAAGTATTTGGCCATCCCTTGTGTTGAACTGCAATTTTCATACTCCCCTGGGTATTTTCCATAAAATCTCTAGGAGTAAATCCAAGGTCACTATTACTGTTAATTAATGATCCTATTACATGGGTGCCACCCTCTCCCACTCCAATGATACCGATTTTACTAGATTCAATCACTGTAACAGAATGATTGTAAGATTTACTTAATATTAGCGCAGCTAACCACCCCGCTGTGCCGCCACCGACTATTACTATCTTCATGATAATTTAAATTCCGCGGCAATGCACATTCGAGGTTCTTCTACATTGTGGGCATCGACGGCGTGGAGTATGGAATTATCAAAGATAATAATATCGCCTTCTTCTATTGCGATTCTAACTATGTCTGTTTCTAAACATTCACTAGCCCATTGCCCATAGTTACCATGGTGTATAAAAACTAAGTTGGACCCACCTATTGGTGCTTTTGGATAAAATAACGTTATTAAAGATTTAAAATCAGTATTTTCATATTTGTCGTAATGATTTTTAATTTCGCATCCTTTGAAAGTCAAATTCATCCAGATATTATCAAATTTTAAATCAGTAACTGCGTTGTCTGTGAATAGATAAGAATACTTTAAACCTACTTCTTGTAAAAAATTCAACAACGGGTGTAATTGATTAATTTTATCATCGTTTATTGCAAGATTAAGATCAGTTGTACAAATGTTACCACCCCTAGCATACGGGTGGTCGACAAATTTGTTTCCAGGCTTCATAAGATGATCTACCATTTCTTCGTATATTTTGTTCGAAAATAGGTTGTCTACATTATCAGTTTTAAGAATTATAACTGGAGAACCAAAAATTGTTTGTATCATAACGATATTTATTGTATAATTTTTCTAATAAGTAATGTTATGAAAGTATACAAAGACTACATAATCACCACTAGGCTAAACTTAGATTTAGACAACATAAAAAATAGTTGTTATAAAATGAAAGATGTAATAGACGAGCATTTTAAAGAAAAGATTCTCGAAGTTGACTACACAGAAGCTGAAGGAAAATTGGCTCCGTTGACAACACAGGGGTTTGAACACTATAATTTATTCATGTATGGCTTTGATGGTTTTCATTCTTTGTATTTTGAAATTCAAAAGATATTCCGTCAATTTAATACAAGTGATGAAACATATTATATCCGATGCTGGCTTAACATATATCAAAAGGATAACTTTGTCGATTGGCATGAGCATTTCCCACCCAACTGCAATTCGTGGCATGGATATTTTTGTGTGGATTGTGAGCCTAGTAAAACAACTTATCAACTACCTGGTATATCGGAACCTGTTGATATTGTAAGTGAGAATAATTTGTTAGTTCTAAGTAAAAGTGCCGGTGATCGGCATCGTACTTGGCCTTGGGAATCAGAGGACTATGACAGAATAACAATAGCATTTGATATTGTCCCGGCAAAACACACCGGAAAATTTTTAAATCATTGGATTCCAATATAATATATGCTTTTACATAAACATTCTCAAGTGGTAGAAAATTGGATTTCTAGAATATCTAAGAAACAGGCAGCCCTTGGAGGACATCGTATTTGTCCATTCGCTAAAATGCCTAATATTATTTCTGTGGAAAAATTATGTCTAGAAGAATTTATAGAAATCAACGATCAACTTACTATCTATATGGAAAACGGTGTTCGCAGTAGTTACGAAGAATTAGAAGAATTATGCAGAACTCTTAAAAGCCTTAATCCAAATTTTGTATTCCTACCCGATCATCCACATAAGCCAAGCCATATTAACGGACAGGAAACCGGTAACGGTGTTTTTCCTTGTATTATTGTACAAACTAAACAAGAATTGTATTCGGCTAGATCGGCTCTGTCAAAAACTGATTATTATGCATACTGGGATAAATCTTATTTGTCCGAGATACAAAGTTTTGATTAGATTATTGATCTTAGATTCCCTCGACGCTTTACATCAAGGGTAGAACAATGTATACCACCTTCCCAATATAGCATATGACGCTGCTCGCAGACATGACATTCTATACCGAAAGTTTTTAGATATCTAAATAATTCAGGAAGTGGTCGACCAAAAATCATATTATGTCGATCTATGATCAGCACATTAAGATCAAAACATACATCCTGGTTGTAACCACGCCAATTGTCTAAGTATTGATCAATCCATGCTAGATTATATCTTCCTCCGGCAGAAATATAATCTTGTTTATATTGTGCTGTTTTTGCTTCGGGAACATATTCTTTAACATCTATTAGGTTGAGATTTCTTAAGGGCAGAGGTACCCAATCTATTCCGGCATGTATGACAGTTTCGTCATCAACCATTATAAATCCGTGATCTATATGACCGTAATTATTGTTGCGAGTTTCTTGATTTTCTATAAAAGTATAATCTGGCAGATTTCTTTTTAGCCATTCAAGTCCCATGGCATTTCCGGGGCCTCTAGAATTGATGATGATTTTATCTCCCACAGGAAACATAGTTGCTGTGTGAAACAGTAAGCGATCTTTCAGTCTTGTATTATAAATCTTGCCGCTAACATACCATAATTCTTCTAGAGTGTTGTCAACTAATGTCGGAGCAGGTTGGCTAATCCAGTTGTATCCTTGATCGAATAGATCTGAGAATATCTTATAATAACTCAAACAATCAAAATAACGATCAGTGAGACTTGTGTAAGTTTGTATGATAGTTTTTCCTTGAACCTTGTATTGATCTCTAGGTACAGTAGGCCCCATTGGAAACTTTACATCAAAGCCACTCATAGCAATATGATCTGGATATTTTAGTACCTCAGGTCTCGTAACTTTGATACCACTTGTTGTTAAAAAACTTGCTAGGTTATCAAAATCTTCTTTAGTTTCTTCTAATATGCGATTAAATGATGATAGAGATTTATCTGGAAATAAATGATCTAAATCTCCAGGAATGTAGGAATCAGCTAC